>ERZ773188.94-NODE-94-length-99852-cov-5.633807_pt1 | contig 99852 bp, 103 predicted proteins | sample MGYA00581011_ERZ773188 | MGnify/ENA primary metagenome ERZ773188 (study PRJEB29015, sample SAMEA2737798) | human gut metagenome | biome: human gut; feature: human-associated habitat; material: faeces | place: China | collected 2012 ...
TGTTGTCTTTCTTGAATATCTGCTTCATCAATTTCAATAGTTCTTTGTACTTGAGCTAAAGATTTACTATTATAAATCTTAATAATAGATGAGAAAGATAAAGCTTGATTTTGTAAAGCTGCTTGTGCTAATGTATCTAATTTCTGTGTTAATTCTAAAGTGTTCATAGAATTATCAACTACTAAACCATAATCACATTCAGCAAACTCATCTCCATTAATAGTTACAAGTTCTCTAGAAAAGTCATCTAAAATAAAATTATATTTTTTACTAGAACCTCTCATTGCTATTTTAGCAGTTTCTAATAAAGCTTCTAGTACTCTTTTCTTAACATCATCATGAATTAAGAATAGTCTTTCTGTAATATAAGTACTTTGTCTAACAGATGTTTGTACACCACCAACAGTTTCTGAAGCTTGAACTGCTCCTTCTCTTTGATCTGTAATACCTACTATCTTAGACATCTCTTGTTTAATAAATTCTAATAAAGCTATATGCTGTTGTATATAATTACCTGTTTCAGCATCTATAACTCCAGAACTATTATTATTAAGAGAACCTGCTAATTTACCAGTAGCAGCACCTACATTACCTTCTTTAAAAGAGTCTACTACAGCAATACCATTAACATAAGCAAAATGCATCCATTTATCTATCTCCCAATCATCAGGAATAAGAGCTAAATCTAATTTAACAATTTTACCCATGTTTCTAGCAATAGCTTTATTTAATCTATCATGTACTGCATCATACATGTATTGAAATGGTTTCATCATATCTACTAATGAATAGACTCTAGATTCATTAAGATTATAGACAGAACCAATAATACCAAAATGGCATCTGGATGGATTAGACATTCTATTGTATTGGATCTTTCTAGGTCTGATATTAATATAAATATCTCTACCTATTTTAGTTCCTTCCCATGCTTCATTAATCCATTGTTTTTCAGCTTCCTCACCAAGAGCTTCATTTACTTTATAATCTTCAGGATAATAGTCATAGTAAGGTTCTCCTGTTTCTAAGTCATATTTCTTAACTTTCAAAACAAGTCTTTTACTTTTCCAGAATATTCTTAATACTCTAATATTACCCAAATTATCATAATAGTTAGAAGAAGGTGTAGTTGTTCCAGATTGAAAAGCAAAATCTAAATCAATATTATTATCATCATAATAAGAGAATCTTGGAACAAATAGTTTAGTATCATCATATAAATTTAATCCTTCAGATGAATCAGCAAAAGGAGAATATTCTTCTAACTTTTTAACATCATTATCAGAAAGATCATCATAATAATAATCTAATATTTTTCCAGGAGCCCAAAAGTCATCTAAAATTATTAAATCTGCATCTTCTATTTTATTAGAATATCCATTTTTAAATACATGAACTTTTCTAGGATTAAGTCTTTCTACTATAGGTTCTCCTGATACAATATCACATTGGTATAATTCTTCACCAACAATCATTGCATCCATGAAACCATCATTAAACTTAACATCTAGTTTTAATTCTTTATAATAATGATTTAATAATTGATTTGCTCTTATCTCTCTTATATCTGACCAATCATATCTAAAAGAATCTGAAAGAGATTTTAATTCTTTATCCAAGATAGATTCATCTTGTGATGCTTCTTCTAGGAGGGAAGATAAAGCTTCTGAAAGCTCTTTTCTTTTTTTAATTTCAAGTTCTGAAATAGCATCAGGGTTAGTAATTATTACTTTGAATTCATATCTTCTTTCTTTTTCTTCTCCAGCTAATACATTCAATTTACTATTCATAATAGGATAGTGTTGAATATTACTAGGAATATAAGAGGCTTTGATATTGTCAGGATTTAGAATTAACTTTAAATCATCTAGATGAAGCTTTCCATTAATTAAATCATAATTGATTTTTTTATTAATAAAAGCTTTTCTAACAACAGAGTCAAAGAAGTAGGATCTTTTATCAGCCCAATCAACAACTCTTTTCCTCCACTCTTTACCTTTCTTAGAAAAAGGTAATTTCTGGTTAGGAAATCCACTAATAGTTAATTCCATATTTTATTTGTTTCTAATATTTTGCAAATATATAACTCTTTAGTAAAAGTTATATGATTTTATTTGAAAAAATTGAGTTTTTTATAGCTAAATTACCAAAAAGAATTATTAGCAAAATTACTAGTAAAGAATGGATCATTACCTAAATAATTCTTTCTAGCTTTTTTACCAATAGATGTTCCTTCTCCTGGAAGATATTTCATATTATTTTCTCTAATAATCATTAACATACCTAAAGCAGAAACTCTATCTGCATTTATATCAGGATTCCACATTATAAGTTCTTTTATTAAAGCTATCCCTCTCAATCTTTGTAAATTTTTAACAGTAGTGATTTTTTCTACTTCATCACCATGTTCATCTAATTCAACTTTAGTTTGTTTTACAGGCATTAATAGCCAATCTCTAATAAGTCTTCTAGCATAAGCATTTACTTGTTTTCCTGAATTAGTACCCTTACTATTATGAGTGGTTACAAAATCACCTATTAGATAACAATGATCTTCTGAATTTACTGTTACACATTTGGCTTGTTTTTGACCTATATATTCTATATTTGTTATTCCTATTTTAAAAGCTCTAGTTTTAGTTATTTTTTGTTTTTGATATTTTCTAGGAAGGTTGAATAGCCTAATATCAGTATAAAATCTAACAAGATAAATAGAGCCATATTTATTAGATTGCTCTAAAATATTTCCATTTATACCCAAACTTCTTGCTAAGAATAATACATCTTCTGCTAATTGTTTAGAAATAGAAGAATAATTACAATTTCCATTTTTATCACAATACCCATCTGTGTCTAATAATCCTCTAAGAAGTTCTAATCTTATTTCTTTTGAATTATATTTATAAATGTCAGGAACAAATTTTGTTTTAGATCTTGTCTCTATAAGTCCTAAACTTTTAATTATTTCTTTAATATTATTATAATAAATATTATGATGTCTATCATCCCAAGTTTTATATTTATATCCTAAGATATTCATATAAACTTCCATATCAGAAATACAAGAAGTAAATTTAACTTGAGTTTTAGTTATACAACTAAAAGTTCCATCTCCTAGAAGAAGGCCTAAAAAATATGGGTTTAAAGGAATTTCTTGTTTTTTAAATTCTACTCCTTCATTTTTAGGAATATAATAGATAGATTCTTTATATTTACCTTTATCTCTAGTAAGATTTTCCTTTAATTCTAAAGTAGATTTTACTTTTATTAGTCCATTATAATCTATTACTTTCCATAAGTGATTACTAGAAGCTTCAATAGTTCTTCCATCTTTTAATGTTAGTTTGTAAATATCTGTTTTATTATTAAATGGAATATCTATTACTTTAGTAATACCTCCTTTAGTGTCAAATAAATAATCTCCTATTTGAATTTCTTCCCATTTTTGTAAACCTTTAGGGGTATAAACTAATTGATCATATGGATGAGCTTTATTACCATACATAGAAGACTTTACTAATTCTACATCTCTTAAGATATCTGGAGTGTCACACAGTAAATGAGTACAATGATGATTAGAAAAATATGTAAATAAACCTTTTTTATCATTTTCATAGTTTAATGAAGCATTATAAAAAATAGCTAGTCTTCTACATATTTCATAAAAATCATCTGCAAAATCAGGTCTTCCTGTATATTCAGCTACAATTCTATCAGTGAACATGTCAAGGATAAATATACTGGGAAGAGATACAGTTGTACTATGATCATCATCAATAGGGTCAATACCACCAACATACCTATAATTAGGCACTTTTCCATTAACTTCTTTAGGTAATTCATATATTTCTAATGCTCCTTTGTGTCTATTATCTTTTAAGGGAAAATCTCTAATAGGATCATCATCTGTTGGTCTAAAAGATATATTACCTTCAGGACCTTGATACAACTCTCCAACTAAATGACCTCTATGCCATTCTATTTTATTTGATTCTATATAATTAAGATGATCTGTTAAATCAGCTACAGGAAATAATGTGCCATCTCTTCTCATTACAGCTTCCTGAATAGACATAGGATGTTCAGCTATTCTCTGTGCTATAGTAGAAGGATCTGTAGAATTATATTTAATAAATACTCTTTCTTTGACTTCCTCTAAAACAGCTTTAATAACATCTGAATTTCCATTTTTATCATAACATCCTTTTCTATTCATATACTCTCCTATAAAGAGAATGGATTTAGAACCTCCTGATGTTCCTTTATCAAACATATTAGGAACTCCATAAACATTATATCCTAAGGGATTATAAATCATTTCTAAAGCACCACTAAAATCTGATCCTTCTGTACCTCCAGTTCCTAAAGCAATTGCTTGTCCAAAAGAATATCCACCTTCTTCTACATTAGGTCTACTAGTATTCCATGCATCTATAAAACCAGGAAACATACCAAACTCCTCCCATATCATTAAATGAGATCTCTTTCCCCTGGCTTTATCAGAATCATTATTTAGTGATAATCCTATAATTTCATTTCTAGTTCCTAAAGCTACATCTTTATTTCTAGTATCCTTAAATCCCATAATCCAATGCATTTCTTGATTAGAAGATTTTAATCTACTAGATGGATATTGTGTATTTAAAGCCAAGAAATCTGTCATAGCTAATATCTTATTCAGAGTACCATCTTTTCTTAAATACTCTGTATTACTAGCTACAACAACAGATTTTACTTTTTCACATACTTCTTTATTTTCTCCTAAAATAAAATTTCTAGTAGCCATAGATGCTACTTTAAATGAATTATGAGTAACAATAAAATCATTCATTAAAAATAAATGAGAATCATTGTCAACTATTACACATTTAGCATCTTCATTATGAGAGTATTCTATAGAAGTAATTGCTACATAATTTTCTTGATTTTTTAGATAGTTAGAATTTCTTTGTTTTATTTTTTCTATTTTTCTAGGAAGTTTAAAAATAGTTTTAGTAGTTATAAATCTAACTCTAAAATACTCTTTTATCTCATCTTTATATTTTACAAATTTAGAAGTGAGTGTTCCTCTTATTCCTAAAGATCTTCCTAACCAAAGTACATCTTCTGCTAATTGTTTGGATTTAGAAATGTATTCTATACCACTACTAAAAGCAGAACCATCAGTGTCCATTAATCCTTTTAAAACTTCTAATCTAACTTCTTTAGAATTATATTTGTATATATCTGGAATAAATTTATTATCAGATTTTGTTTTGTATAAACATAATTCAATTAATTTATTCTTTATATCTGTATCTTCTATAAAACAATTATTATCTTTATATTCTCTAATTTTAGTGTTTAATAAACTCTCATAAATTTTCTGGTCTTTAACTGTAGAAGAAAATAATACTCCTTTACTATTAGCATATCCTAAACATCCATCTCCTAAAATTAAACCTAGTAAATAAGGATCTATAGAAACTTTTTTATAAGGAATTTCTATTGCTTTGTTAATGGGCAAAAAAGCTCTACATTCAATAGGTTTATGACATTTTCCTTTAATAATTCTTTTTCCAAAACCATTTTCTATAATCCATTGTGTGTCTACTGTTAGTAATTTATTTCCATATTTTATAGTCCAAAGATGTTCTAATCCAGCATATGCTATCCTTCCATCTTTTAAAGTTAATTTATATATTGGTTTTGATTTATGATTAAATTCCTCTAAGACTTTTGTTGGCTTACCATTATCTCCATATAAATAATCTCCTGGATGTATATCTTTCCATATTTTATATCCATCTGGAGTATATACAATAGTAGAGTTAGGAAGCATTTTTCCTTTTCCTCTAGCTGCTATTAGAGCTGAATGTTGACCTCCTTTATATTCATTATACATTCCTCCATATCTAGCTTGATTTATATAATGAAAAAATATATAATCTCCATCATAGATATCAGGAAAATCAACAACCCTATTTACAGCATTAGTATCTTTAATATTAGCTGTTGCTCTTTCTATTGGAGAATAGTTTAAATAAAAATAATGATAACCAGTAATCCATTCACCATCTGATGGTCTTTTACATCCATACCAACATTTAAGAACTTCTTTTCTTAACCATTTCATATATGGACTATTTGGATTACCATTAGGTCTTAAATTAGTATATTTACCATGTTTTTTAAAAGCTAATGCAGGTTTCCTAAAATAATCCATATTCTCTAATATGTGAGGCTTAACTACATTAACTATAATTTTACCTTCTGAATCTCTTTCTAGATCTTTAGCATAAGGTCTATCTGGAGATATCATCCATCTTATAAATGGATAATTATTTAAATAGTCTAATAGTTCTGTTCTTTCTTCTTTAGCTAATGTTTCTAGAAACTCAGGAGTTAATTCTGTATTTACAGCATTAGTTACCATCTTGTATTCCTTTTAAAGTTTCTATATCATTAAAAGCTTTAAACCCACTGTCTAGAATAGTTCTATCTTTAGATGTAATAGAGTCTTCTTCAATTTCAGCTAGTACTTCTCTTTCTAGCTCTTTAAACTCTTTTAATAAGGGTCCTACTTGTTTAATAGAACTTGTGGATTTATTAATTTCATTAGCATCCATATTTTTATAATCAGCTTCTCTTAAATTCTGAGTAATCTTTCTAATAGCGACTCTCACATCATCTAATGCTGTAGAAAAAATAGTTACACTTAATTTAAGATAAGTGTTCATAGCTTTAGTTACAAGTTCATCTGGCTTCCATTTTTTAGGTAAATTTAAATCTGTCTTAATAGCTTCCATTCTTTCTGTAGGATCATCTATATAAAGATAATCAGATCTACTATCACAAAAGAAAAAAATAAATGATAATTCATTTATAGCATGTTCTTTTGTTTTAGATTTATCTCTCTTAACTAGCTCCTTAAAGTCTACTATAGTTAATGCTTCTGGAGCTATTTCTACTTTCCAATTTTCTAATTTAAATAATTTCATAATAAACAAAAAAAGAGGAAGCTTTAAGCCTCCTCTGTTATTACTTTATATCTAACATCTGAATCATATAGAAAAAGAATCTCTTGATCTTCTGATTTTTCAATAGGTAGATCTAAAAAATATTCCCAACCATATTCCTCTTTGGAAGGATCAGGTTGAAAAGCTTTCTTCTTTTGTTCTCTCCTAATATAATTTTTAGGATTAATTTCAACCACATCTCCCACTTTTAATTCTCTACTAGCTGTACCCCCTACAGCTAAAATAGTTTGTCTAAGTTTAATAACTCCTTCTTGTTTATCTAAAAGAATCAATCCAGATTCTGTTTTATCAATGTCTTCTTTAGTATATCTATTTGCTGTGGTTATAATAGCATTATGAATAGGTACAATCTTCTCCATTTGTTCTTTCTTTATATAATTCTGTGAATTTTTTTACTCTCTCTACATTTACCCTTATTTTACCTAAATGAGGCAATATAAAAGAATGTTTTTGATCTTCTATATTATTATAGTCTAAATCTTTTATAGTGCTTTTAATAAACTTAAAAACACTTAAATAGATGTTTTCTGCTTGAGCTTGTGTAATATTAAATTTCTTAGAAGCTTCTCTATATATATTATTCATGTTTAAATTCTAGCTTTAGTGTCAAATCTTCATATTTATAAAAATCATCAAATAAAACTATACTAGGATTTAATTCCCCATCAATTATAGCTTGTTTCTTTCTAAGACAAGATAAAAGAGTAGCTAGAGATCTTTGTGTAATCCCTAGCTGCTCACATATTATTGGTTTATTGAGTTTAACAATTTTAAATAAGTTTCTTGTTTTTTCTATTCTACACAATTTCTCTAAAACAATTAAAACTCTTTCTTCACCCTCTGTTAATTTACTAATAGGTCTGATAACTTTTAGATAGTTTCTAAGAAAATTTTCTTCATTACTCTTGATTGTTATTTTCCTTATCATGTAATCCAAAAGCTTTTTTTACTTCATTCCTTAGTATGCTTTCAAACTGTTCATCCCAATTACCAATCTTTAAAACCTCTAAGATAATCTCTAGTCTAGAGATATTATGAAGCTGTTGCTTTAGAAATTTATTTTCTTCATATAGTTTAGTGATATGAGCAACAGGATTTTCATCTTCCATCAATGGCACTGGACCTTCATCTTTACATGTATTGGCCTCACATGTTTCTTGAGATTTTACTTTTTTATTTTCTTCTTTATCTACTACTTGCATTTTAGTCTTCTTCTCCATGTTATTTTATTTTATGTTTAAATTTAATTTATATGCCCATTTAGCTGGCCTCTCTACTTTAATACCTTTATCTTCTGCTAATTTAACCCATTTATTAAATGGAATAGTCTTAATATTAAAAGAACCACATTTACAACATATACTTCCTTCATTTTTAATTCCATTCCTTATATATGAATTTTTCTTAATATGTAAGCTTAAACACTTGGTACAATAGAAAACAGGCTCAGTCTCTTCACACCAATTATTTGTTTCCATAATTAAGATACTCTATTAAATAATCTTTCCATATAACTAACTCTAGTTCCTTTAAACATCTTCTGGTATTCTTTAGCAGCTGCTTTTCTAATAGCTCTTTCTAAAGCTGTATTATTATGTTTGTTTAAAACAAACTCAATATAAATTGTTTGTATCATATTTTTCTTTTTAATTTAACAATAATACAAAGATAATATTATTTTTAGACTATTCCAAATAAATTTATAAAAATTTATTGATTTTCTATAGTAATTATTGCTTCTCCAGGTCCAACTGTATCAAGACCTATTATAGCATCTTTAATGTTATCAAGTGAATCATTAAAACTTCCACTAGCATATATCAAACATTCAATTCTAAATTGCTTTAAAGAAGTTTCAAAATAAAAAGTTTCATTAAAATCTGCACTACCTGAAATGTTAATTTCTTTAATAAATAATTCTTCTGGATAATCTTCATTACCATTTTCAACTAAAAACATTTCAGTATACCAATAAGTGTTAAAATATTCTGGATAAGAATATATTTCAAAACCTTTAGAGTTTATATTTGTTTTAAATCTTATTAATTTTTCTTCTGGATTATCAAAATATATATTAAGTAATAACCCATAGTCTATATAGTCTGATTCTATAACATGTTTTTCAGTAAATGGTCTATTGTAGTTGATAGTTATTGAATCTTTATCAATTTTTTTCTCTAAAATTACTTTATTACCAGTCTCTGTATAATCTTCAAAAGTACATGTGCTAAAATCAAATTTATCTGCAATATTATCATGTTCCATACATTTTTCTCTAAAAGCTTGTGTTCCATATCTTAACTTATAATCATAAGTGATTTTACCACTTTTAATAGCAGGATCTATATATCTTTTTCTAAATTCTGCTGTTCCTATTTTATAAATAATATCTGATTTCATTTTAATTTAATTCTCCATTATCTGTTATTACTATCTCTTCTTTACTATAACATATCTTTTTATAGGTTAAATAACTGTTATTATCTACTTTATAATAATAATTGTCTATTAAAATAGCTAGGTATTTCTTACCTTTAAATGTGATTTGTTTTACTTCCTTTGCTTTCATATTTAAAATTTCTTACAAAGATAATATAATATTTTTGATTTTGCAAATTTAGATTGAAATTTGGAAGTTTGGAAATTAAAAAATTGAGATGGGTGTATGAGAGAGTACTACAATAACAAACATCCCCATAGATTTATTGGAGATTGATGGTATCCCCCCATCAAAATAGGAGAAGAAAATTTGCTAGGGAAATATGTTTAACAATTTAAAACCTAGTAAGTTATGGAAACAATTCAAAAAAGTAAAGATCAAATCATTAAAGAACAACAGTTAGAAATTGAGAGATTGAACAGAGTGATAGACATCAAGAATGGTGAAATTGAAATGTTACAAAGCACAATAAAACTATCATTAATGGTGCTCAGAGGATATGAATTAGAGCACTAATAATAGATTAAGATATTTCTTATGGAGACAATGGAGATTAAGTCTTCATAAGATTTATCTTGAAATAAAAAACATAATCTTATTCTAATCATTGGACATAAATATAATACTATGAAGAAAGGAATTGTACTTGTTTTAGTTGAATCACTAGCTTATATGATAGCTATAGAGTATATAAACAACAATGTTATCATTCATTGGCTATTATTTATAATGTGGATTTTACTTATGTTATTAACAATTAATATTTGCTATCATTATGGAAGAATTAGAAATAATTGAACAAGAAGAAGATCAATACTTTGATGAAGTAGGATGTAGTTTTGCTTTATCTGATACTACTGAAGATTGTTGGGTATATTAAATTAAACTTTGCACCAAACTTGTTTTGGTGCAAAAAATTTTGATATTATTTATAATAAACACTCAAAAAATAGAATAAAAATAAATATGTTACAGATAGTTTATATATAATACAGAATCTAAGTGCAACAAAAATAATATATGTAGAATATTCTATATGTAACAACACTTATATGTAGTGTAAAGAACATATTAAGAAAATCTTATATGTCTTGTATCTTATATGTAACAGTAAACCATATAAAACAATATTTTATATGTAATGAAAGAAGGTATAAAATGATAAAAGATATGTGCTAATAAACCATATAAAGAATATTTCATATAAAACTAGGGAATAGTATATTAGAAGTATAATATATATAACATATAATATATATAATATAATATATAATATAAATAAAAAACAGACATCATCATTCAAACATTGGTGACTTAATTATATTTATTAACTTTAAATTTTATTTATCATGAAACTAAACAGAGCTTATACAGAATCATTGAATAATAGTTTATCAATCATTCAAGACTTCTTAAACAGTTTAACAGAAAATGAATTCACTCCTAAATCTTTCACTGAATATATTCAAGAAAGAAAAATAAAGTATAAAACAGCTTGGTTTCCTATTCTTAGAAGAGTTGGAGTGTTTACACTAAATAAACAGAATAAAAAATATTACTATGACCAAGCTTTAACTTTAAAATATGATGAAATCAAAGATGGTTTTGTTAAGGCTTTAATTTCTATGAAATGTAATCCATATATGGAATATGGTAGAAGTCCTATACAAAATGGTTTCACTAAAGTTTTTAAAGGTAAAAGTGAATATCAAACTAAAACTACTGATAGAGCTAGTTCTACTAAAGAACAACCTAAATCTAATACTACATTAGATGAAGAAGCTGCAATTAAATTACTAGCTTCATTAGGTTATAGTGTGTTTAAATTTAGCTGGATGCATACTACACAAGTAGATAAGAATGCAGTTAAAGTAACTGGTTATTATAAATTAAACAAGGCTTAATTCTGTTTAGTTATATAATTTTGGTCCTAGTTTGGTCCCAGATAATTTATTTTATTGTTTATATAATAATATTATAAAAACATCTGGGACTAACCTTTTATTTATTTTTCAATATATGTCTTTACCTTATATATAATGATTGTTTTATATGTAATAACAAACACATGTGAAAGTTGTTTTATATGATACAGAAATTACATATAAAGGTTGTTTTATATAGCTTGTAAAGACATATAAAAAATTAGACATATATGGATAGAACTAATCAAATTATTAAATTACATCATATAACCAATGAATTAATGGTTATGATGCAGAGATTAAATGAAATACATACTAGTGTTAAAAATATTAATATATTGAAAGATCAAGATAAATCAAATATAATTGCTAATATTAGTCTTGGATGTAATAATATTGCTGAGGCTTATAGTAAAATTAAATTTAAATGATATTTGACTTTTGAATATTGTTGATAATTAGTGGCTCCTTCAACATAAATGTCTCAGGAGCTTATTTTATATGTGTTGCACTTAGAAATCCTTGAAAAGGATGTATTAAGTTACACTTAGATGTATATAATATAATAAACTATGTGCAACAAGGTACAGGTCTAATTTTATACTATATATAGAATTAGACAGGTACCTATTATAATATTATATTTAAATAAAATACAGACATCTTCTATCAACATTTGGTGATCATGATTTGGATCATTAATATATTAGTTTATGATTAAAGAAAATTCTCAAATCTCCCTGACTATGGAATTAGAAGGGAGTGTTCTTCTAAGGAAGGATATTAAAACTAAAACTGTTTCTCTACTTAAATCTTTTAGAGATAAAAAAACTGGTGAGATTAAACCTGTTCTTGATAAACATGGTAAAAAACAATATATTACTAGTGAAGTAGTATATGAAGAACCTGTTTATGGTAAAGCTATTAAACATACTGTTTTACCATATACTTTTATTGTTAATGCTTTAGAATCTCCTTTACAAGGATATAAAGTTAAACATTGGGGTAATTTACCTGAGAAAGAGAGAGTTAGATTACATATTGAGCATCTTTGTCTCTCTCAATCCTCCAAACTCCTCACCTACTCAATCTTAGAATAAAGATAGCTAAAACCTTATTCTCTGTTTTTGTCATTTTTATATTGGTTTATTCAATTCTCAAAAAACTTTGTGGTATAAGTTCTTAATTTTAAGTTTAAAATACCACATTTTACCTTAAAACTTATTATCTCTTATATATTATTAACCTATTTAAATTTAAAAATTATGTCAAAGAAGAAAGCTGGGGTTATTATTGTGCCCTTTGATGAAGAAAATGGTTTAGATTTTGGTGAAAGTAACAATCCTAATTTTATAAGAATTAGAATTGAGAGTAAAGCTATCATCAGTAGAGGAGCAGCTTTATTTAAGCAAAACAGGATCATTAGAATGACCATTGACAAAGAGATCATGGAAATGTTTGATCTCAAAGTTGGTACAAATCTTGCAACAGTATGGCCTAATTGTAGAATCTCAGTGAGAGAGCAAGTAGGTGAACCATTTTGGAAAACTGAAGATAAAGTTCAGCAACCTAAAATGACACCTGCAAATGAAGAGAAGGGAACACCTGCAAAGATTCATTTACATCAAGGATTACCTATTTACAGAAACTTATATTTCTGTATGAATGAGAATGATCCTAACTATGAAGATCTCTTAGTTGAGACCACAGAAATGGTAGATGAAGATGACTTTGTAGCACAAGAAATACATGAAGAAGATATTGAGCAAGACAATGCTTAATCTTAACCAAGGAATAGTCTGAAATATGGCTATTCCATTTTTTCTAAATTCTTCATAAACATCTAGGGAATAATATTCCAATTTATCTTCAACATCTACATAATTTTTAAAATTTAATTAAAATGGAAGAAAAAGAAATAATTAAAACTCAGCTAAAAGAGATTTTAAAAGAATCTAAATTAGTTTTGAACATGGAAGGAGATAATCTATCAGTATCATTACAATTAGATAATGAAACAATATTATCTTCTAATTCTATAGACATAGCTTTTGAAGTTAGATTTTCAAGATATTTTTAAAACTTTAATCCATACTTTTATTCAATCATAGATGAAATAACATTCACAACAGAATATGACTACAAATAGAGAAGACAATAGAAGTTTAGAAGAAAAATTCATATATGGCATAATATGTTTTATTCTTCTACTAATTTTCAGTTTCATACTAGATCCTATGCCATACATCAATTTATTCAGATAATATAACAACAATGATTTGTACAGCAATAATATTCTTAGCATTAAGTATAATTGGTTTAATATTTACCTATAAAATAACAAAAGATACTAACATTGATTCTTTAGGAATTATATTTTATTATTGTCTTTTTGCTATAACAATTTTTGGATGGTTAATAGTATTAACTACTTCCAAAGAAAAATCTCATTTAGAATATCTAAGAGGTAATCTAGAAGTAAAATATGAATATACCTATAGAGATTCTGTACTAGTAAAAACAGATACTATTATTGAATTTAAAAAGAAAAAACTATGAGACCTTTTAATTTAAAAGAAGCTAGAGCAGGTAAACCTGTATGTAATAGAGATGGAAATGATGTAAGAATTATTTGCTTTGATAAAAGAAGTTACAGAAATTACCCAATTGTTGCTCTACATACAGAAGGAGATATAGAAGAAATGCTTCTTCATAATATTAATGGAAAATCCCAGTGCTTTTCTAGATTTGATTTATTCATGAAATCTCAAAAAAGAGAAGGATGGGTGAATATATATAAAGATAGTAATGGAACATACAAAAACAGTATTCTTATACATTCATCTAAAGAAGATGCAATTAAAGAGAGATATCTTATAGATAACTACATTGACACTGTTAAAATAGAATGGGAGGAATAACATGTTAAAAGTAAATTGCACTACTAAAATAGTAAAACCCTTAGATGAAATCTCTCCATTTCTATTATTAGTTTCTGAGACAACCAATGAACATATATCACAAGGAGATATCCTTATGATTGTTAGTGTTAGTAGAGATTTAAAACTCATTAACTTCACCAAGCAAATGTATATTGAACTTACTGAAAAAGAAAGTAGGTATATTTTTGCTAGTTACTATGAAGAGAAATTAACTTTAGAAAATACTTATGATTAAATGCTAAAAATTTAACATTATGGAGCACAATAAATACACTGTGGATAATAGTATTGACAATAATTATATTGAGCCTCATTTAAGACCAGAATTAGCTAATAGAGGCAAACCTTCAACTTCAGCCTATTTATCCATTATATTTTATTTAATACTAATTATACTTTATTTATGGTAATAGGAATAATTACATTGATACTATTATGGTTAGTAGTTATCACAACAATATTTATAATGCTAAATGAATTTTTAGAAAAAATTATTTTTGATAAAATTATAGATATACTTTTAACAGTATCATTTGGCATAATTTTAGCATTATTAGTTTCATTTTTAGTGTATACAACATATGAAGTTATATTTAAATAAATAGAAAAAATTTTAAAATTATTTATTATGGAAGAAGAAGCTTATTTAAAAATGATGGACTTTAGTAAACCAAAACCACATTTTAACTATTGTTTAGGATGGAAAGAAGCTCCTATTATTGAAGATAAAAAAGGAGATTATGGTTTTGTGGAAGTTTCTACAGAAGAAATTAAAAGAAGGCTTAAAAATAAATAATATTATGCTAATATTATTTAACAAAAATAAATTACTAAAACTAAATCATAGGGAGGAAAGAATGGGGTCTAATGATTGGATATATTTTCCTCTCTATCAATTTATGATTTGGGAAGGTAATTTTACTAAAAAAGATACAAACTATCTTTATATGCAGAGATATGATGAATTATATAAAGAGTATCAGATATATTCAAAACCTGTAGTATCTTTTTCTAAGAAATATCTAGGATTTGGTGAAGATAAGCATTTTAAGTTCTCTAATACTTTTCCAAAAATTCCAGTAAAAGATATTTTATGTTTAAAAGCATGTGAAGTTCTAAAGCCTAGTTTAAACAGTTCTATTCAAGATAAAGAAGGAAGACTTACTATTTTTAGAGTTGAATATAAATGTGGATATGATGATTATTCTTTAGATATTTTTGATTTAGCTGAATATAGACAAGTCCATCTTGAAAAAGACTTTGAAGAAAAACTTAAAAGAGATTATTCTTTTTATTATACTAACATAACTAGTTATGTACAAAGTAGAATAGAAGAAATTCTTGAAGAGAAAGAAATAGATCCTTTAGTTATTATAATTTCATAAAATGTTAGCATTATATGTTTTAAATCTTAAAGAATTCTTTAGCCCTAAAAGAAAGAATAAGAATGTTTTTAGTACTAAATTTGAAAACTTTTTTATACAATCACATTTGCACTTCAATACAAAAAAAGAAGTTCTTACTAATGTTTTTTATAAAGAAATAACATATCCTCTATCTTATCTTTATAAAATATCTAAAGACTATTATCTTTTAACAGTGCCAATTTGTTCTGAAACTAAACTTTTAAGAAATATTCTACCACATGAGGTTAAAAATGATTTTCTTTTTGAAACTAAAATTAATAGAATTAAACTGGTAAATAAAAAAACTTGGTTTTTATTAAAAGAACCATGGAAGATTTTTCCAATGTTAACTCTAGAAATTAATCCTAGTTTCACAGATTATTTAGTAACTTTCAATGAAGCAATAGTAATGAGATATTATTCTGAAAGTGTTAGAGATATCAACTTAAAAGCTATTTTAGAAGAATTAGATGCTAATATAATTAGATTATTATGAAAAGTTTTGAATTTTATTTAGTAAATAAAAAACATTTAGATGACTTAATATTCCACAAACAATATTTAAATCATGTAACAGATCAACCTTTTGAAACATATAAAAAACTGAAATTAAGAGTAGGTATCTCAAATCTATTTATAGAAGATAATCTTGGAACATATACAGGTAGTATTTGTCCCAATATATTGAAAATTTTAGATTTTTATATTATTTCAAAATATAGAATAAGTATGGAAAAATTTTACTATTATAAAAATCTCAAATCTCAAAAACCAATAAAAAGACTTGTATTACATATAAATACAAAACATATTGAGATTTTAGATAGTAAAATTGACTATGAAGCCTATGACAAGTTCCCAGGAGAAGCTTCATTTAAAGAGTCTTTAAAAAGAGGAAGACATTTAATAACTAGTTTACCCTCTTCTTATAAAGAAAGAATGCTACAAAATTATCTTTTTTGTAAAGAAGATAAAAGCCTTAAATTGTCTGAAGGAATATTTATTTCTAAATTTTTAAAAGATTCAAAAGAGATTACTCCTATTAATTTTAGTGAGTTACTTGAAGAGAATGATATTTCTACAGAAGAACCAATTATTTATGTAAAAATATGTTTGGATTAAAAGATTTATTAGAAGGTAAACACTACATAGTAGAAAGAAAAACTACTGGAGAACAATTAGAAATTATTGTTTTAAAAAAAGTTGTTACATTATTTTCAAAATCTAATACTGCTCAAATTTATTGGATAAATGATGATTCTAAATGTTGGGTTAACAGTAGTAATTTTGATAGAATGTATGAAATACTATATGAAATAAAAGAAAGTTAATATGAATTATGACTGTAGAAGAATTCTTAAATAAAGACTTTCCTAGTAAAGACAAAGAAAGTATTTTATTTATTTTAAAAGGAAAAGCAGTTACAGGAATGGGGCCTTATTTAGTTATTGAAAAAACTTATCATGATAATTTTTTCTTTCCAGGAAGATCAGATAGTTTTGACAAAAAGGGTTTATTGGCTCTTCTAGATTATGAATATGGTTTTGTTCCCAAAACTGTTTATTTATTAAACTCTATTATAAAAGAATTTGAAGATGAATTATTATGACTTATGAAGAATTTAAAAAATTAGATTTTGATAATCTAAAAGAATGTACTTTTATTTGTATATGTGAAAGACCTGATAAAACAAAATTTATAGCTCCTATAAATTGGGATGGTAGTAGCTTTTCTATAATAGGAAGTGACTACTCTTATTATCTTGAAAATGAAGTTTTAAAAGTTTTAGAAGAAGATTTTGATTGGGGTACAGGAGAAACCATAAAAATAAAAGTTTTAAAAGTGATTCCTGAACAAGCTATAATAGAAGAATATTTAGAAAACTAATGTTTAATGCCACATAATCTTATTTTAGTTACCTTATTGAGTGGAGATATGAAGGGTAGAAATGGTAACAAGGCAACAAGCATGGAAATATGGTAAAGAATGGGAAGATGTTATGATGAAAATCCATCAAGACTATTTTAAAGGAGAAGTAAAAAAAGCTTCAGTAAAAGAAGATATGTTTAATCATATAGACTTTTGGTGGAGAAAAGATCCTGATAGTCCTTGGGTTAGTTATGACATTAAAGCATTAAAAAGAGCTAGAAGATCAACAGGTCCTTTAGATGGAACCATACATTGGATTGAAGTTTTAAATGTAAGAGGTAATCCTGGATGGATATATGGTAAAGAAGATTTTGTAATATTTGCAACAGAAGAAACAGCTATATATGTGCAAACAAAGAAATTACCTCCTTACATAGAAGCTAAAATTAAAGGTAAAGAACTAGTATATGATACTCCTTATGACTTTTATATTCCTTATAGAAGAAATGGATCTAGAGATATAATAGTTAAAGTTCCTACAAGTGATCTTAGAAAATTAGCAGATTTTGAAATTAAATTAAAAATTTAACTTATTGTGTAGGAGGATATAGTGATGGAGATAACCTTTAAAAATAAAAAGAATAAAATTATAACATTGTCTTATAATCCAACAGAAAATAGATTATTTTTACCTGATGATAAAATACTAGGAGCAGATCTATATAAACTAATCTGGAATGATCCTAGTAGAAGCAAAATTATATTAACAGACACATTTTTTAATTGGCTTACTGATAAAGATTTCTTAGGCAATAGATGGAGAGGATATTATTCTGGGTTTCCAGATATAAAATTAGGACAAGAATTAAACTTAATAAAGGAACTTCTTCAGAAAGCAAGAGAAAATGATATTAGTGTATTTATCACTAAAAAATCTCAAGCTGTGCTAGATCTTGCAGACTTTCTAAGTAATATAGATGAGAGCACTTATATTATATACAACAAAGATAATCCTAAAATAAATTTACCTATAAGAGCTTTTAAAAGAACAAGCTTTCTTAGAAAAGAAGTTTTTGAAATAGAATGTATAGGTGATACTTGGTTAAACCAAACTTTAAAATTAGCAGAATTACTTATAAATAACCATATAAAATCTAATAATTATGATATAATTCCTATCAATGAAGAAATTGTTGAATTTTATTCTGAGATAAAACATGAAAGTTGAAGATATTTTAGGAAAGAAATGTTGTGTATATGTTAGGGATTTAGTAGATGTATATAACATAGACCAAGAAAAAGATCCATCAATGTTAACTAAAATAGTTGGACATCTATATCTAAAAGATAATAGATTTATATTTTATTTTAACTGGATAAGTGAATTAAGTAAAAAGGAGATAGTGTATCCCTTTAAAAGATGTTCACCAGTGACATCTCCTCATAACTATGATTCCTTTGTGGAACTTCCTGGATGGAAAGTTGTTAATAATGTAATGTTTCTTGAGAATGAAAAAGTACTAATTATTACAGCAGAAGAAATTAAAGAAATGTTGAATGTTCCTAAAGATACATTAGTACAGATCAAAAGTGATGCTTGTTTAAGATCTATGGGTTGGGGAGATAGAAATAATGCTTTAAACTTATTTAAACCTATATCTAAAAGAATAGTAAATATTTAAATTATGCATCCAATAAAGAAAATTTATTTACAAGAGTTTATTACAGAAGTAATAGTTAATATTATTTTTTCTATTATTTTAGGATCTCTATTATTTTCAGCAATATATTTTCAAGGAAAGATTACAGAAGGATATGAAATTGTAGCTTTTATAGTTGCAGTATTAATATTCTTAGTGGTTTCTCTTCCTAAAGTTATTTCAGACTTTATAAAAGATTGGAAAGAATTAAAGAAAAAGTATAATAACTAAAATAGATATTATGGCTAAAAAGAAGAATGATTATTTTGAAAATTATCAATCTAAAGAAAAGATTAATAATTACAAAGTAAAGAAATTTAGAAGATCTTATAACACAAAGAAAAAATGATGGAAGAACTAATTAAAAAATTATCTGACTACATAAAAGAAGTAGGGCAAGATAAAGCTTATATCACTTATACAGAAGGTGGTTTAACTGTATCTCATGGTATTTTATTCATGGAAGATGATAAAATTTATGTCATTTCTAATGATCATAGATTTAATGGATCTGCTCCTAGATCTTTTGAATGGCCCAAATATGGAAATTATGGTTGGTGTATTGCTAAAAGGGAAAATTATTTAAAGAGAATACTTATTGAAAGAGAACAAAAAATAATCACTAAAGAAGAAATATGTGAATTATTGGGACTTGATTCAAAAAATATTTTAATTATTAAAAGTAAAATTAACACTGTAGTTATTTAATATGAAAAGACCTTTAGGATTTAACAATGGAGATTTTAGATTCTTTAAAACTCCTCAATCTAATATTTATTCTACTAACTGGGATGAAGTTAGACATTTTGATTCTGTAGAAGAAGCTCTGGATTACTGGGAACATTCTAGTTATTTAGAGATGTATCAAGTAACAGAAGTAGGAAATCAAATACATATTATTCCTTATGAATATTAAATTTAAAAATAACCACACTTATTATATAATTTTCAATATACATAAAGAAAAAGAGCTTCAAAAATATTTATTTTCACTTGATAATGGTATTGGTTGGGGAAGTTTTCTTGGTAAAGAAATCAATTCATACTATTCAAATCTAAAAAAACAAGCTGGAAAAAAAATTTCTAAAAATATTGGAGTATATATAATAAGAGGGAAAGAGTTATATTGGAGAGGAAAATTATTTACACTAGAAGAAGCACTAGAAGATTCTAAAAGTAAAATCTATAAGGATTCTATTCTTGTAAATTATGTTATTCAAGAAGAAATAGATTTATATACTATAAACACCTATATCTGTGACAAAGAAAATAATATTTTTTATCTTAAAGAAGTTCAATTGTTGGATAACTCTGAGAAAGTTGTCTTATCATTGGATATTGGAGATAGAATATTTAGAGACTTTGAGGAAATTAACAAAGAATTCTACATATGCTAGAAAACTCCAAAATAAAATATTTATTATAGATAGACTTATTGGAGAGATAATGTATGTCACTTATCATGCTTCTATTAAAAAGAATATTGCTTATGAACTGCAAAAAGCTCATGATAAATTTTGGAAATATGATAATGATACATATGACTTCTCTCAGATAGAAACTACTATTTGGAGAATTCCTTATTATTATGAACTTTTATATTATAGAGACTTTTTCTTAGTATCTAAAATAAGAGCATTAATAAAGCATAAAACTAAAGTAAAAATAAGAAATCATAATTCTATTTATGATGATGAATTTAATATTGTTGCAGTTCCTTTTTCTTGTCTTTCTATCTGTAAACCTAAATTTCATGTAGTTTCTAGTAAAGATTACAAACTTTTTATCTTTAAGAAATATACATTTCCATTTACTATAATAAAGAATGTGGATAAAGTTTATGGATATAGATTAGTATTCACTTTTTTTCTAAAAAGAAACTATTATGAAGAATAAGATTCTAATCTTTTTTAGTGCCAATGTTTATCCTAGAGGAGGCATGAAAGATTTAATTGGAGAAGCTAATTCATTAGAAGAAGCTGAAAGTGTAATTATCAAATTGCTATTAAAGAATGATGATATAGATGGATTAGTCTGTTGGTGGCAATTAGTAAACAAAGAAAATTTACAAATTATTAAATGTTCAGAAGATGAATAGTTACTGGTTACTTTATTTTATTGAACAAGCAGACAACTTTATTGCTTTGTTAAGTATAATACTAATTATTGTGTCTATACTTTTTATTGTGTTCTTAATAGTTGCTTCTATAGCAAGAGATGAAAAAGAAAAAGAACTTGCTAAAAAGCATCTTAAAAAGATAACACCAATATTGGCAGTACTAATATTGTCTGTAACATTGCTTCCTTCTACAAAGTCTTGTTATAGAATAATAGGATTAGGAACTGTTATAGAATATAGCAAAACAAATGAAAAAGTAAAAGAGTTGCCTGAAAACTTCATTAAAGCAGTAAATAATTATTTAGAAAAAAGTCAAAGTGAATGAGCTTCTATTATATGTAAATGTTGTGCTTGCTATAATTTGGTAGCAATTAGTAAATAAAGAAAATTTACAAATTATTAAAAAATCAGAAGATGAATAGTTATTGGTCAATTTATTTAATAGAAAGTGCAGATACTATTAAATTTATTTTCATTCTATTGTTGATTATATCTTCAATAGCTAGTCTTTCAATATTAGGAATGTTGTGGAGTTATACAAATTCAGAATTTGATGGTTTTGAAAAGAAATCTGCTAAAAAATGGCTCAAAAATGCATTTATTTCTAATATATGCTTTCTTATATTAGTTCTTATTACTCCAAGTACTAATGCTTTATATAAGATATTTGGAATAGGTTCTGTATTAGAGTATGTGAAAAATAGTGATGAAGCAAAACAGCTTCCAGATAATGCTTTAAAAGCTATTAATTATTATTTAAAAGAAATACCTAAAGAAGATGCTAATAAAAGTAGAGAGTAAACCAGTAAAAATTGGTAGGATTAAAACTGAAGTGTTAAACACTCAACTTATTTATTATATAGAAGATATAGTAGATACTGGAACAAACTATAGGTTAGCCATAATATATGGAACTCCTAATAGTAAAATATTTATTTCTGACTATAATGAAGATCATTTAAAGAAAATTAGAGATACTCTATGTGATGCTAAAATAGAAAGAACTGTAAAAGAAGCTAATTCTTTAACAGAGCATATGGATAAAGCAGAAGCAAAAGCATTACAATTATCTCTAGCTTTGATAGAAAAATAATAATTTATTTAACATTAAAAGTGCATGTTTATGGAGAGAAAAACTTAAAAATAAACAATCTTAAAATGTGAAGAAGATATGAAGGGTTATGGAAAAGACATTTTTAATGTAAGAGTAGTAGTAAGATTAGGTAAAGAAAATGCAAAGAAAATTGCTGAGTTATTACAAGTAAAAACATTAGAAGACAAAGTATGGGGTCTGACTGAATTGATTAATCTAAAACTTCCTCCAAAGACAACTATTTTTCTAGTAAGTGAAATTATTAGAAGAAAATATGAAAGGAGAATTGCTATTGCTAATAAGATCTTGAAAGAATTAGAGAAGGAGGATTAATATGGAATTGAGACTGGAGAGGTTGGTAGAAGCAGGAGTAACAGTCAATCAATTTATGTTATTAGCTACAGTAGAATCTAACTTAATTCCTGAATGTGTAGAAAGGAGTTTTGATGATCTATTAAAGCTACAAGAGAACTTATTCATAAAGATACTTGATAGTAAAATAGTATTAAGAACTAAAGGACAGAAATTAGTCTCTACTAGAAATAGTCCTATTAAATCAGATGAGATTATTTCTCTTGCTAAAGAAATGATTGAAATGTTTCCTAAAGGAGCAAAACCTGGAACTATTTATAGATGGAGAGGAACATTAGCTAATATAGTAGTTAAGTTAAAAAGGTTTATGTCCAAATATCCTCAATATACAAAAGAGGAGATATTAAATGCTACTAAACACTATGTAGATTCTTTTAGATATGGAGATATGCAATATATGCAGCTATTAGTATATTTTATTGAAAAAAATGAAATATCTAGATTAGCTGAAGAGATTGAGGCAATTAAAGAAGGTAATGTTGTTGAACATAGAGTTAGAGAAACTAGTATATGACAGATAATATTTTTAAAAGAGCTGTAGAAGATGGATTAAAAGGTTTAAATCAAGGTCTAAACATAGGTTTACCTAGATTAAATGCTTATATTCATGGAGTTCAAAAGAAATATTATTATGTAATAGGTGGTGGACCTAAATCAGGTAAAACAGCATTTTTAGATAATTGTTTTATCTTACAACCATATATTAATGATATTTTACCAAAAAATGAACCTGTTGAATATCACTATTTTTCAATGGAAATTGATTTGGTAGAGAAAATTGCTAAATGGGTAGCATACTTCATGGATATTAAATATGGAATTTATTGTGATTCTAACTATATCTTAGGAAGATGTAAAGATAAATTAACACCAGAACATCTAAGACTAGTAAATGAAATCTATGATACAGATATTGTGAGATTATTTGGAGATTTAGATGAAAATGGTATACCTAAAAAAGATTCTCCTAAACTAATTACATTTTATCAAGATAAAGAAACTCCAAGCAGTATATTTAATATGATGTTTGAAGTGGCTGAAAGAAATGGTAAAGTGTTAAGAGAAAATATAGTAGAAAGAGATGAATTCAATAATAAGATCACTAAACAAAGGATTGTAGGATATATTCCTAATGATCCTAAGAAAAAGATTATATGTATTGTTGATCATGTAGCATTGTGTAAAAGAAATCCTGGATTATCAGAAAAAGAGAATATAGATAAATTATCTGAAGGTTTTGTTTTTCTTAGAAATCTATTTGGAATGACTATAATAGTCTTATCACAGTTTAATAGAGAGCTTGAAAACATTGATAGATTAAAAGTATCCAAAGATAATTTAGCTCCCACAAGAGCTGATTTTAAAGGTACTGGTAATTTATCAGAAGATGCTAATCTTGTAATTGGTTTATTAAATCCTAATGTCTATCCAAATTTAGATTCTCATCTTGGATATTCCTTAAAAGATTGGGGAAATAGTTATAGAAGTGTACATATAGTAGCTTCTAGAAATATTGAGGGAGATAGTAATATCTCTGTTCTATTAGAAGGAAAAACTGGTAGAATAAAAGAATTGCCTAAAAAAGATGATTATATAGGCTTAGAGAAAATGAGAAATTATAAATTAGAAAAAGGATTATGATAGAATTACCAAAAAAGATTATTGCTAAAGCAGTTATTGAACCAAGAAGGCTTTTATTTTATAGTTTACCAAAAGCTGGAAAAACAACAATTTTTTCTCAGTTGCCTAATAGTCTTATTATTGATACTGAGGATGGAAGTGATTTTGTTGATGCTGTTAAAATTAAAGTAGATACACATTTACCTTTAGAAAAACAATATGAACAATTCATGGAAATTCTTAGAGCTATATGGAAAGAAGGATATGATAAAGAAAAAGGAATATATACTCCTCCATATGAGACACTAATTATAGATACAACTACTAGATTAGATGAATGGTCTGAGATTATTGGAACTTTAGAATATATGGATAAACCTCAAGGTAAATCATATAATAGAGATGAGAAAGATAAGAAAACAAAATTATCTCCATCAGATCCTAGATTTGAGAAAGTAACAGCTTTACCTCAAGGATATGGATATATGCATTCTAGAGATGTAATGATGAGATTATATGATAATATTTGTAGGCTAAGTCCTAAAACTATATTTTGTTGTCATGTTAAGGATAAATATGTAGCTCAAAATTTATCAGAAGAAGTATATACTAGAGAAATTGCTTTAACAGGTAAAGTAAAAGATATATATGCATCTAAAGTTGATGCTATAGCTTATGCTTTTAGAGATGGTAATAAACTAAATTTATCTTTTTCTGGTGCTGAAGGCAGTAGATGTCCTTATCTTAGTGGTCAAACAATAACTATTTCTGAGTCAGATGAAAATGGAGAGGTTAAAACTTATTGGGATAGAGTATATCCTAGTTTGAAGAAATAGATTATGAAAACAAGAGGAACTTCTAATTTAAATTTTGATGTAGATGATACTTTGTATTTAGTAGACAATAATGGAAATGTATATGTTACTAATGTAGAAAGAGCATTGCCTTTAACTGTGAGAGTACTCCATCTTTATAAGGTATGTGATATAGAAAAATGTAAAAAAAATTCTATTAAAGATTGGAAATTTAACTATGCAACTATAAAAGGAGACTTATATAAATATTCTAAAAGATTTTGTGTATTAGAACAAAATAAATGTTATAACTTGCCTGAAGAAGAATTAATTATATATAGAAATTATCTTCAAAGCTTTAGAACTTGTATTAAATTATTAATTGATAAAAATAAATAGTTATGTTGATTGGAGAAAGAAAAGAAAGTAGAGGATTTTTTCCTTTAGTGGGGGTAGCAACTGTGGAAGTAATAGCAATCAACCCAGATCAAAAAACATTACAAAAAATTATTGGCAAAGAAGTAGAACCTCCTATTTATATTAGGACTCAACAATTTCCTGATGGAGAGAAAGACACTGTAGATATTGTATTTTGGTTAAAAATAAAAGATGCAGTAGCTAGAGAAAGAGTTGTTAGACTTCAACAAACTATTGTAAAATCTTCTTGGACAAGTAAAACTTCAGGAAAAGTACAAGTATTAAATATCTTTGGACATTCTACATGGATTACACCTGCAGAATTAAAAGCTAAAGACACTTCTGCATATCCTTGGTTTAGGCCAGAAGGACTAAGATTAGCTTATAGAGGAGAAGCTAGTGTTGTAGAAACTATTTCTAATTGGTTTAATTTACCACAACCTGGAAAAGTAGAAAAAGATCTCACTCAAGCTTATTGTCAAATAGAAGATGTACCAGCTTTATTTAAAGGAAACTTTAAAGAACTACATCAACTAGTAAAATTAGCTGAAGGTAAAGAACAAACTTTTAAAGTGTTGTGTGGAGTAAGAGAAGGTAAAGATGGTAAAATGTTTCAAACTGTCTATAATAGATCTACTTTGAGAAATTGGATTACAGACTATAGTAAATTAGCTTCTGATATTTCAGATATATCTAATGCTTTCTATGGAGAGAATCCATTTGAATTAAAAGAATATAGAGTTGAAACAACAGAACCAGCTAAACCACAAGAAGTAGAAGAAAAGAAATCAGAAGATCCTTATGATGATGACCTTCCATTTTAATTAAGATATGTTAATTGGTAAACCTCTAACAACAGGAAATAAAGATGAATTAAAGTTATTATTTTATTTCTTAGGAGAATTACCAGTAAACCAATTAATCAACAGTCCTCTAAGGGAAGATAATCATCCTTCATTTTATATCTATTATAATCCTGATGGTAAAATTTATTATAAAGATTTTGCTAGTGGAGAATATGGAGATATAGTTTCATTAATTCAATCTTTTTTACAATTGCCTACATTAGCAGATGCTTCAGAATTAATTTCTAAAACAGATGTAAAATGTGAATCTAACATAGCTTGTCATAGACTTAATTACACACCAAAAGAGAAAGAATATGAAATTAAAATAAGAATTAGAGATCTTAACTTAGAGGATATTGAATATTGGGAAACTTATGGAGTAGATCATAAAAGATTAACAGAGTTTGGGGTTTATCCAATTTCACATTATTATTTAATTGATGGAGAATATAATCAATTATTTAGCACAAAAAACTATTGTTATGCATATACAGAATATTATTCAAAATTTTATTATAAAATATACAGACCTTATAGTAAAAGTGCTAAATGGACTTCTAATATTCCTTTCAGTATTTGGGATTTGTATAATTATCTTCCTATTTCTGGAGATGTTGTAATTATTACCAAGAGTAGAAAAGATTCTATGTGTATCATGTCTAATAGTAGTTATCCTTCTGTTAACATGCAAAGTGAAACTGGAAATCCTTCTAAAGAAAAAATCAATGATCTAAAGAAAAGATTTAAAAATGTTTTTATATGGTATGATAATGACTTTAACAAATCTCATAATTGGGGAAGAATGTATGCAACTGAGATTGCAAAGACTCATAACTTAATTCAAGTAGAAATACCTGATGGTTTTGAATCTAAAGATATCTCAGACTTCCATAGAGACTTTGGAAAAACTGTTACTAAAGAATTAATTAAAGAACTTATAGAAAATGGAAAACAAGTATAAAGTAGCTGTATATGGCTCTTTAAGAAAAGGTCTGTATAATCATTATTTAATGTCTCATTCAGACTTTATTAAAACTGTTAGTGTAGAAGTTCCTTTTAAAATGATTTCTATGTCAGATAGATTTCCTGCACTAATACCTACAAAAGAAAATAATCTGGTAATATTTGAACTGTATAAAGTAGATGACAAGACAGCAAGAAATTTAGATATCTTAGAAGGATATCCTGATTTTTATTCTAAAAAATATATTAAAATTGAAGATGAAGACTATCTAGTTTATTATCTATCTCCTCTAAAAATCACAAATGAGGAAGAAGTTGTAGAAAGTGGAGATTGGACAGAATTTAAACATAAAAAATTAACAACAAATAAAGAATCATGAGTTTATTTACATCTCTTATTGGAGTTTCTAATAAAGGAACTAATTATTATTATACCACAAGTCCTTGTTGGGGAGCTTTTAATTCTTCTCTTAATACTAAATTACAAACAGAAGGAGAAAAATATCAATTTGTTAAAGTAGGAATCTTTACAGATGGATCTAAATTGTGTCTTACTAATAACACTTTCACTCCTAAGAAAGATATTGAAAAGTATCTTAATTATATAGGTGAAATTATGGAATGTCCATTAGTAAAATTTGAAGATTATCAAACTTGTTATGACTATCTTAGTTATGTTTCAAATAGCCCAGGTAAATTAGGAAAAGGAGATAAATCTGTAGAAAAATTTATACAAGAGAATCCAAAAAATACTTTAAATGGATATCAAGCTACTTTTGATATTAGTAAACCTATGGAATTACCTTCTGAAGCAAGACAATTGTTCTTCAAACATTTTGGACCATTAGTAAGAATGAGTTATGAAAACACATATAATCCTATTCTTAATAGTGTATTGTCATATGAAAAGACTAAACCTTTTCTCTTTAAACATTTTACCTTCTATGAACTTTTATATTTAGAAGCTGTTAAAAGAGGTCTTACTGGACAAGGTCATAGTGCTTGGCCTAGTAATTGTGAGCTTCCAAGTGTTAAAAGCTTTTTAGAAAAGATAAGAAGTAAATCTATACCTTCTAGTATGTTTAATTGTTTTCCTATAATTAAAAGTACAGAATTGGCTTCTGCAATATCAAAAATTATAGACATTAAAGATGAAAACACTTTATTAGAAAAACTTTTACAATTAAATACATCTAAGAAATGAATATTTATATAGCTGGAGACTATGGAGTAGGATATGCTTACTGGTTATTAGATTTTTATAAAGAAACTCTTATTACTAGAAATATTCTAGAAGCTGATCTAATAATGTTTACTGGTGGAGCAGATATTAGTCCTTCAATATATGGAGAGAACATCTCTAGAACATATTGGGGAAATGAACATAGAGATGAAGTTGAAATTGAAGTCTTTAAGAAAGCAGTAGAATTAGGTATTCCAATGATAGGAATATGTAGAGGACTACAATTAATTTGTGGTTTATGTGGTGGAAGAGTTATTCAAGATGTATCTAATCATGCAGGATGCTCTCATAATATCACTTTTAAAGATGGATTTCAATGTATAACCACTTCTTTACATCATCAAATGGTATATCCTTTTGAATTACCAGAAGAGAATTATAGTATTGAAGCATGGAGTACTGAAAGAAGATCTACTAAGTATATTAATGGAGAAGATAAACAATACTCACAAATTCCTCCAGTAGAGCCTGAAGTAGTATTATTTTTTAAGGATAAACATAACAATCCTGTAAAATGTTTAGGAATCCAAGGACATCCTGAAATGATGAAAATTGGAGAATTTCATAAAAGATTAATTCAACTTATTGACAATAACTTATTAAATAAATAAATATGGAAAAAGTAGTAATTTTGTGTGGATTAGGTGGTAGGCCTTCAATGAAAAAAGTATTTGCAGAAGTAAAAAATCCAAATGCTTATCTAGTTATTAGAAAAGAATTAAAAAAATCTAAAGGATATATCTTTGAAGTATATTCTAAAGATGAGAATGGTAATATTACCATGACAAAAACAAAAAATATAGACTCTTTATTAGATAAATCTTATTTAATTAAATGGGGAAATAGAATTCAAGTAGATGATTTGGCAAATGTTGTTTATAATAATTCTTCTGCAGTAAAGAATGCTTCAGTAAAGAGTCTAGCTAGAAAACTATTTGCTGAGAATGAGATTCCTTGTCCATTAAATATTACTCCTCAAACAGATAGATCTAAAGTTGTATTTCCTATTATTGGAAGACCTTTACTTCATCATCAAGGTAAAAACTTTTATACCTTTAATACATGGGAAGAATTTTTAGCTCACTATAATGTTCATAAGAAAGATCACTATTACAGTAATTTTGTTCCTAAAGTTAAAGAATTTAGAGCTCATGTAGCTCATAGTAAAATTCTTGCTTTGCTAGAGAAACCTAGACCAGAAGATCCTAATCAAATAGTATGGAATCATGCTCAAAATGCAGAAGCATGGACAGTTATTGGATGGGATGATTATGGAAAATTTGGAAATCTTAGAGAAGGTGCTGAACCTACTAAGAATGATCTTAGATTAGCTAGAGCTTGTGTAGGAGCTCTTAATGCTTTAGGTCTAGATTTTGGAGCTGTTGATGTTGTAGTGACAGAAGATGGTTCTCCATATGTATTAGAAGTAAATACAGCACCTGAGTTATCTAATTCAGAATATGCAGCAGCTAAATATTCTAAATATTTTGATTGGATTGGAGCTTATAATTTAGAAGAAGGTGAAGATAATAAAAGAGAACACTGGTCTTCTTTAGAATATATGAAATCTAAATCATTCTCTTGGAAAGAAATTAATTTTAGACAGAATGACTAGTAGAATTATTTCTTATAGAAATCCAGTAATAAGAAGAACAGATCTTACTATCTTTAACAGTTTAATGAGTTCAGATATTTATAATGGCCTGGATTTTATCCAGGTCTATACAAATACTTCTAGAGCTAAAATGTTTTTAGATAAAGATTTATGTTCTCCTTTATATTATGATGGATATAAAGTAGAATACTTAAACTTAAAAGTCTATAATGAAGAAAATTGTGGACTAGAAGACACAATAAGTTTAGGTTATCATATGGATAATGGTGGTTTTAGAGGTATTACTAATATTGATAAATCTTTATTGACATATCAGCCTCAAATAGAATCAGATTATCCAGATTTAGTAGCTGTAGATACTAAGAGATTAAAGAAAGATTTTTGGAATCCTGATCCTAATTATTTGTATGACTTTATTTGTGCTTATAGAGAAATAGAAATTCCTTGGAAGACAGATCATAAAAAATTTTTATGTTATACAACATATGAAAAGGCAACAAAAGTTCTTATTGTAAATGCAGTAAATCAAAATTCACTTATTCAAAAAAAAAGATTAATTTAATATGATTTTACAAGTTATTAAAGATGTTACTCCTTTATCAGCAGGTATGTTAGTTTCTGCTTTGAGTAGCTATAAATATTCTCAAGAAGCAGATATCTTCAATAGATTAACACCAGCACCTTTTGAAGAATCCAATGTTGTTAGAGTAAATGGTGTATTAGGAACTCTTCCAAAAGAAAATTTTAAAATTTGTACAGTAGAAATTACTAATCCTAAACATCCTTTATATAAGAAAAAGTTTGAAATATCTTCTATTATTATGGAAGATCTTAAAACTAGACAGACATTTGAATTTGTAAATGGTGTATTAGATCCATTATCTATAAAAAGTATTGTAATAGATACAGGAGAAAGAAAAGTAGAATTATCTCTTGGAGATACTCAACTATCTTTTATAGATAATGCTGAAATTGAAGAATTTAAAGCTTATCTGAGATATGTTGATAGAGAAGAATATGAAGAAACTTTTTCTAGAGAATGGGAAGTTGATGAAGTTGAAACTGAAGAAGACAAAAAAATAGCAGAAGAAAAAGTCTATTTTTCTCATAATACAGGAACAATGACCTTGGAAAGAGGAACTTTATATGAAGTTATTAAATTCATGAAAAAGAATCCAGATACTGGAGAATATTTTGAAGTCCCTCAATCTCAAGCTAGAGTTGCTCAGGTATTAGCAAATGGAAATTTTGTAACTGTATTATTAAGAAATGGTAATATTATAAGAAAATAACTATGAAAAGAGTAGATAACATCTTAATTGGATCTGATCCAGAATTATTTATTTATAACAAGGAAAAAGCAGAGATTGTCTCTGCAATTCCTTTTATTCCTGGTACTAAAGATGCTCCTTATATTATTGGAGATAAAGGATATGCTTTACAAACAGATAATATTCTAGCAGAATTTAATATTCCTCCTACTAATAATGTGGATGAATTTGTAGAGCACATGAACTTTATGAAGGGATATATTCAAGAGCATCTAAATAAAATTGATCCTAATCTAACATTATTGCATCTACCTGATGGACATTTAAAAGAAGAGTATTTACAACATCCACAAGCAAAAGAAATTGGATGTTCTGAAGATTATAATGCTTGGAAAGATGGAGAAGTTAATCCTAAACCAGCAGAATTTCCAGGAACATTGAGGACTGTGGGTATGCACATTCATATAGGATATAAAGATCCTGTAGCTCCATTAAATATTATTATAGTAAAATTCTTTGATCTATTTGTTGGAGTTCCTTCTGTATTAATAGAGCCTAAGAATGAGAGAAGAGGAGTTTATGGATCAGCTGGGTCTTTTAGACATTGTAGATATGGAGTAGAAGCCAGAACATTAAGTGGATATTTCTTAAAAGATGATAATCTACTAAGATGGGCTTTTAACAATACTCTTAAAGCTATTGAAGAAGTAAATAAATATTTAAATGACGATGAAGATTCTATTGATATAGATGTATTAAAAGATGAAGTCTTAACAGCTATGGGAGGAAATGTAGAAGTAGCTAAACAGCTTGTAGAGACATTTAATATTCCTATGGTTTAATTATTTAAAATAATATTATGTGTGGACTTTTTGGTTATATTGGAAAAGATAATAAAAGATTTAGTTGGGATAAATTTAATGTATTAGGACTTTTTAATGATTCTAGAGGTGGTGATTCTTGTGGAAGATATTTACTAGGAAGAGTTCTTTATGGAGTAGAAAAGAAAAAACTTTATAGAGATTTAGTTTTATCTTATAAAAATGATTCTGTATTTAAAGAAAATAATGTTATTTTAGGACATTGTAGAAAAGCTACTGTAGGTGCTCATACAGAAGCTAATGCTCAACCCATAGTATTATTAAATGAGTCTTTAACAGAAGAACAAAAAAAACAAGAAAATGTTTTAACAGAAGATTTTGTAATGATTCATAATGGTACACTCCAGAATCATGAAGAATTAGCTGAAAAATATGGTATCAAAGAAGTTAAAGGTGAAACTGATTCTAAAATTCTAGCTAAACTAATTAAAAAAGAAGGATTTAAAATTTTAACTGAGTATATTGGTGCAGCTGCTATAGTTATCTATGATATTAGAGAAAAGATTTCTAGAGGAGTTGATGTAGTATATATTTTTAGAGGAAAATCTAAAGCTTATAATACTTCAACAACTTCAGATGAAGAGAGACCTTTATTCTTGTATAATATAGATGAAGATTATTGGTATTTTTCTTCTTTAGAAGAATCTTTATCATTTATAGATAATTCTAAAGATGATCAAGAAAGAATAGCTCCTGTAGAACCTAATACTTTATATAAATTTGAAAATGGAAAACTTGTAAGTAAAACTGTTTATGATAGGAGTGAATGTCTTCAAAAGAAACCTTATGTATCCACTTATACTGGTCATAATCACAATGCTTATGGTTATGATTATTATAGCTATGGAAGTTATGGTGATGATTATGAAGATGATGTTGCTTATCAGAGATATTGGGAGAGAGAGTCTGAAAGATATAAAGAAGGAAACAAATTTAATACTAAGAAGGAAGATAAAAAGATTCCAGTCTTAATAGTTCCTTCTAAAACTAAATTTGATAGTGAGATAGATAAAGAATCTATTGAAGGTTACTATGGTAGTGAGAATATTTTATTTGCTAGAGGTAGATATTATCATAAGAAACAATTGCTCAATGGAGTATATAATTGTTCTCCTTTAGGATATATAACTACAAGTAAATATACTTCAGATTATAAAGTATACTTTATAGATGGCATATTAATTCAACCTCACTGCTATAAAATGGCTAAACAAATTTATACCTTAGCAGGAAAAGTGGATTATATTACACCTTTTATTGCTGAAAATTATCTATATCTTGGAGAAAATGCTTTCACTAGATATGATTTCAAAGTAAAAGGAAATTTATTTGCAACAGGCTATTTTAGTCCTTTATTTTCTTTAAGAAGTTATTTAATTGTTAAGGGAATTAGTGAGTTTTATAAGACTTTTAATACTAAAACAGATTTTAATGATATAGGTAAGAGAGTAGGTATGTCTCATTACTATAGCAACTTTAAATCTGATAGAACAAATGTTTTAAGTCCTGAATGGTTAAGAACTGATTTCACTCAACTTTCTGAATGCATCAAATATTATTTTGGTGATCTAGGTTGGGAAGAATTTAAAGAAGATGTAAGGAACAATTATGAGGATTTATTATTAGCTCTTAAAAGTGAAAGTTTTGCACAAGTAGAACTATGTAAACAACAATTTTTGATGTTTGTACAAGAATGTCAAGATATTACTGGACTTTCTGAATTGATTAAAGAAGCTAATGAAATTATTGAAGATTTAACTAAAACTTTAAAAACACTGGATTAATTTATGTTTAAGAATGATTTTAATGTAGAAGAAGGAGTTCATTATTTCTTAACTCAAACTATTCCTAGCAGAAGTAGATATTATGATTTTGAGAAAAAAGAGATGAGAAGTTCTACTTCTTCTCTTATTTATGGAGTTGTAAATTTTGATCCTCTATCTCAACAATATTATTATGGTTTCTTTAGTAGAAATTATGCTAAAAATGCTTCTGTAAACATTCTTGGAAATGTAGTTACTGTATTTGATAAGAAATATTTAAAAGAAGTTGGATTCTTGGAAGTTGATCCAGATATGTATATTAATCCTAGAAATCTTATCTATAAATACAATGGAAAGCTTAGTATGGGAAATAATTATAAAACTCCTGTTAGAAATAGAAAATATCCTTGGATGTATGATTTCCCAAATAACTATGGAGCTAAATTTCTATTAGAAGATTTCAAAAGGTATCATTCTGACAATTACATTCCTAATAGAACAGGTGTATTTAACCTTCCAAATTTAACTTTTGGAATAGAATTTGAAACATGCTCTGGTTCAGTACCACAATCAGAATGTGCTAGATTAGGATTAATTCCTTTAAAAGATGGTTCAATAACAGGAAATGAATATGCTACAATTCCTCATAAAGGAAAAGAAGGTATTGGTGTATTACATGAAACTTGTGAAGTATTACAAAATTATTGTGATATTGACCATCAATGTTCTCTTCATGTTCATGTAGGAGTTCCTTCTGTAGATAAAACACTTGTTGTTGCAGCATATCACTATTTTAAAACACTAGAACCTCAAATTTTAGCTATGTTTCCATCAATGATGACTGCATCTTCTTCTTTTAAGAAAGGAGATAAAGATTATTGTAAAAAACTAGCCAAAGATGCTTGTGATAGTAGTCTTAGTGTAGAAAAACAATTTAAACAGTTGTTTGATATGTATGCTGAAACTCCAGGTTTTGTATTTGAAGGATTTGGAGCAAATCATCCACATGATAGAGATGGTAATAGAAAATGGGAAGTACATGCTAGATATAAATGGGTAAATCTTGTAAATCTTATTTTTGGTGGAGCAAAAACTATTGAATTTAGAATTCATACTCCAACATTAAATAAGTATAAAGTAATTCCTTGGGTATATATCTGTAATTCCCTAGTGTGGTACTTGCTAAATCATCAGGATGAAATTATTAAGAGTGCTTCTAGTGGTAAACTTAAAGTAGATCTTAATTCTATTATTTCTAGTTGTTTTAAGGATAGAACAATTGTAGATTATTTATTGTCTTATATTTCCCATAGAATGAAAATGGTAGTACAACATCAAATATCTTATGGAGATAGATGTGGCTTCATTGAAATTCTAGATGATTTTGCTTATTCATATGATTATAAACAAATTGAATTAGTAAAATAAATGGAAATTTTTATACCAGGTAATGTTCCTAGTAGCAAAAATTCTAGAATGATGACAAAGAGTGGGCTTTTAATTAAGTCTCCTCTTTGTTTTAAATATGAGAAAGCTACAAAGGATATTTTTGTTGAAAAGTCAAAAGAATTTAGAGAATATGTAGGAGAAATAGACAAACCTTTGTTTATTAGACTTCATTTTGTTAGGGATAGTAAAAGAAGATGTGATTTTCATAATCTAACCCAATTTATTGCAGATTTACTAGTTAAAAATGGATGGATTGAAGATGATAATATGAATCAAGTTTTCTTTGTCCCTTATAAAATTGAAGGAAAATGGTATTCTGTTGATAAGGAGAATTGTGGTGTTTGGATAAAAGTAGATCAATGGAAAATTTCAGATTAAGTTGTAGTGAACAAGAATTTAGAGAAACTAAGGCATTATCTTATTCTAAGATAGCATCTTATGATAAAGATGGTCCTATTTCTTTAATAACAAAGAAAGATCTTGATGGTAAATCTTATATTATATTTGGTAAATTAGTAGATGATATGTTATTATCTCCTCAAAATTTATACAAATATAAAATTAATAATTATAATGGAGAATTGCCTTCTGGTAGTATTTCTGAAATTATTAATAAATGTGTAGATTTTATCAATAAGACAGGAGAACAGTTAACAGATGAAATTATACTGGAATTCTTTGCACAAAAAGATTTTTATAAAACATGGAAGCCTGCAACTAAGGTAGCAGCTGTATGGAAATATAAAGATTATTTAGATTTTATTTTGCAGAATAAAGATTCTATTTTAATAACTCCATTTATGTGGACAACTGCAGAGAAAATTGTAGAAACTATTAAAACTTCTCCAAAAACTCAACAGTGGTTTAACTTGTTAGAAGGACAAGAAGGATTTAATCAAGTAGATCTTATTACTGATTATAATGGATCTAAAGTTAAAGGTGCATTTGATAGACTAGTAGTGGATCATGTTAATAAAACTTTCCAGATAATAGATTTAAAAACTGGAAGTGTTAAATCAGATGAATTTGTAGATCAATTCTGGAAATTCAGGTATTGGATTCAAGCTACTCTATATTATAAAATGCTTGAAGAAATTATAAAAAATGATGATCAATATCAAGATTATGAAATCTTAGATTTTGTTTTTGTTTATATGCCCTCAACAGGAGCAACAATTCCTACTGTATTAACTGTAGAAAAAGATAGAATTTCTGCATTTGAAAATGGTTTTTATATAGGAAGATCTGAATATAAACAAAAAGGACTTAAACAACTAATAAAGGAAATTGAATGGCATTATGAGTCTCAAATTTTTGATGTTAGTTATGATTTCATAAATAAAGAAGGTTGTTATATAATAAATGATAAACAAGTAAGAGGGGAAGATGAATAGTGCAGCTAGAAAATTATTATTACCATTATTAGCAACAAAAGTAAAAATACAATTTCCAGAATTATTAACTAAAGTAACATATGTAGGTTCTTATCTACTTTTGCATTATAAGTTTGATTCTAGTAATGCTTTTTTAAAATATGAAGATTATTTAACTAACCATGAATTATTTAAGAAACATCTTGATAATGGTAATGGTGTGATTTATTCTTTTGATATGCCTAGAGAATTTATTAGAGAAATTAATCTATTTCATAAAGATAGAATAGAAGAATTCTCTGATGATGCTAAGAATATTATCTTAAAAGAATATAAACCTAAAAAGGATTTAGATTTTCTTAAATTAAAATATATCTGGACTACAGATGAAAATGAAAAAAATAAAATCAGAGCAAGTTTTTATGTAGTACCTTCTGATTTAGACAAAATTAAAATAGATCTTACTGAAGAGAAGTTTAATTATCTTAGAGATATGGATCTATCTTTTGATGAAAATATTAGAAAAAAATTAAATTTTAATTGATATGAAGAAAACAGCTGAAGAGTGTAGTGTGAAATATTTTGAAGGAGATGAATTAGCAGCTAAAGTATTTTTATCTAAATATGCAGGTGAAGATGAAAAAACACCTGATAATATGCATCAGAGGTTAGCTTATAATATTGCTCTTATAGAAAGAAAGTATCAAAAAGAATTAGTAAATAAAAAAATAAATATAGATAAACTTTCTGATCTAGGTAGAAATTATGTAAGAGATCTATGTGAGTCTAATGATTATCAAATTAGAGATAAATGGTTTCAATTATTTAAAAATTTTAAATATATTGTACCAGGAGGATCTATTATGGCATCTCTAGGTAAATCTAATAATGTTTCTCTAGCTAATTGTTTTGGTATTGAAGGACCAAAAGACAAAATGGAAAGCATTATGGATAAAGGCAAAGAGATGGCTTATTTATTTATGAGAAGGGGTGGTGTTGGAACACATCTTGATCATTTAAGACCTAATGGAGCTATGGTAAATAATGCTTCTAAAACAAGTACAGGAGCTCCTAGTTTTATGGAATTATATTCTACAGATGTTAAAACTATAGGTCAAAATGGAAGAAGAGGAGCATTAATGTTATGTATGTCAGATATTCATCCAGATATATCTGAATTTGTTACAATAAAACAAGATTTAACTAAAGTTACAGGAGCTAATATTTCTGTGAAATTATGTAGAAATTTAGTAACAGCTGCTCAAAAAAATGAAGATTGGTTACTAAAATGGCCTATTAATTCAAGATTAGGAGAATTTATTAATTGGAATTCTAAAGATTTTGAATATAATAAGTTATATTATGCAGGAAAATCTTATTTTAAAAAGGTAAAAGCAAATGAATTGTTAGATTTAATTATTGATTGTGCTTGGAAAACAGCTGAGCCTGGAATACTATTATGGGATAATATTATTAATTATGATCCTGCTTCTGTATATCCTAGATTAAAAGCTGTTACAACTAATCCATGTGGAGAACAGCCATTAGGTGATGCTGATTCATGTAGATTATCTCATATTAATCTTTTATCATTTGTAAAAAATCCTTTTACTAGTGAAGCCTCATTTGATTATGAACTATTTAGAAAAATAGCATATGAACATGTAATCTTTCTGGATGATATTATTGATTTGGAATGTAAAAATATTGAAAGCATAATCAATCATTCAGATGCTAATAGTGAAATAGAACTTTGGAAAAGAGTTCTTGATGCAGCTAAAAAAGGTAGAAGAATTGGATGTGGATTCACAGCCTTAGGAGATACTATTGCTGCAATGAATCTATCATTTAAAGATTCTCATTATTTAGTAGAATCTATCATGGAAACTAAGTTTAAAGCTGAATTAGAAGCTAGTATTGATTTAGCTTATCTTAGAGGAACTTTCTTAGATTATGACTATAATTTAGAATATCCTGAAGATAAACCTAGTAATCAATGGTATGAATTCTTGATAAATAATTATCCTAAACTAGTTTCTAGAATGAAAGAACTAGGAAGGAGAAATGTTTCATTAAGTACTGTTGCTCCTGTAGGATCAGGATCATTATTAACTCAAACTACTAGTGGTATAGAACCAGTGTTTAAAACTTTATATGATAGAAGAGTTAAAGTGAATGCTTTTGATGAGAAATATGATTTTGTAGATCCTAATACTAAAGAGAAATTTAAAGTATTTACAGTTGCTCATAAAGGATTCCAGAAATTCTGTGAAATAACAACTGGAAAGAAGTTTAATGAACTATCTAAGAGTATGATTAATACTCTCTTTAAATCTTCTCCTTATTATAATAATGAGGCAGCTGATATTTCTTGGCAAACAAGATTAGAAATTCAAGCTATTGTACAAAAATATACTACCAGTTCAATTAGCACAACTATTAATTTAGCCTCAGATGTAAGTAAAGATGTTGTAAAACAAATTTATCTCAATGCTTATAAAATGGGACTTAAAGGAGTTACTGTCTATAGAGATGGTAGTAGAAGTGGTGTTCTAGTATCTACAGATAATAAAACTAAAGATCCTTCAAGAAAGGCACCAAAGAGACCTTCTGAGCTACTTTCTCATATTCATAATATGAAAGTTCAAGGAAAGAATTATCTTTGTGCATTAGGCTTCTATGAAGGTAAACCATATGAAATATTTGTATGTCCTACACCAGAAGATATTAAATTACCAGATATTGGTAAAATTGTTAAAATTAAAAAAGGATATTATCAACTACAAGATCAAGAAGGAAAAGTTATTATAGAAAACTTTGTAGATGTAATGGATGATCAATTAGAAATGATTACTAGAATTCTATCCATATCTATTAGAAGTGATGTTGGTTTTAACTTTTTGATTGATCAATTGAAGAAAAGTAAAGGTGAGTTAACAGCTTTTCATAAAGTATTGGCAAGAACTATTGCTAAATATGTTGATAATAAAGCAAAAAGTGGAGAAGATTGTCCTATATGTGGAGCTAAAATGATATTCTCAAATGGATGTGTTGTATGTCCAAATGATGGCTATTCACATTGTGGATGATTTCTTTGTATTAAGTATTATAAAATTTATTTGGAACATCCATTATTATTTTGTATCTTTGTATAGATTTTAAAAAAATTAAAACTATGCTAAGAGAAGATACAATTAAAAAATTTGATGAACTAAATTTAGTTGATTTGTATAATAGTGGAGAAACATTTACTTCATTAGGAAAAAAGTATCATGTATGGTATGGAGCAGCTAAAGAATACTTAATTCAACATGGAGTTAAAATTAGAGAAGATAAAAAGAGACCTGAACTTAGAGAAATTCCTCCAGTAGGACAAAAATTTGGACAATGGACTGTCATCTCAGATAAAATTAAGATAGGACATGATAGAAGTATAAACTGGGAAGTGCAATGTGATTGTGGAAGAAAAACATTTAGAACTGCTTCTGCTTTAAAAGCAGGTTCAACTAAAAGATGTAAATCTTGTGCTAGAAGACCATATCTTAGAGATGGTACATTATTAAGTACTATAGCTATCAATGCTTATAATAGAATTATAAATGGATTAAATACAAGAGAAAAATTAAAAGATATGGAGTTTAACATCACTCCTAAATTTATTGATGATCTTTTATCTAAAAATCATTATTGTGCATTGTCTGGAATAGATTTATCTTTTGATATTTCAAAACAAATGAATGACCAAAACTTATCTATAGATAGAATTGATTCTAGTAAAGGATATACTATGGATAATGTTCAATTAGTGGATAAAAAAATTAATATGATGAAAGGTACATTATCTAATGAAGAATTTATTGATCTTTGTAAAAAGGTTGCAGAATATAACAAATAAAAACAGTATAGTATGGAGAGATTTAATGAAGAAGGAGAGCAAATACTGTCATTTATAGAAGTGGTTTGTCCTAAACCTAGGATGAATATAATAGATGCTGCTAGATGTATGCTTAATGATGATAGAATTATAGGTAATTATGATTGGCCAAAAGATAAAATTCTATTTCAAAAAGAAGGAGAAATTATAGTGATTCCAGGTAATACTACTTGGAATCCTACTATGAGAGAAATGTTGTCTGGTAACTATTATATTATAAAATAATGATACATTTTTGTTCTGAGCAGAAAAGAGTTGTTGGAAGTAGTGTTTGGGAAGAAATAGAAGTTCAGGATATAATATCTTATTTTAAAAATCATAAATTTATTGCCTTAGATACTGAAACTAGTGGACTAGATCCACATTCTTGTGAATTACTATCTATTCAATTTGGAGATTTTGATCAACAGTTTGTTGTTGAATATTCTCCTAATATATTAGAAAAATTAAAACCATTATTATTAAGAAAAGATGTAGTTTGGGTACTACAAAATGCAAAATTTGATCTTCAATTTTTCTATAAGCATGATATTATTCTAGAAAATATATTTGACACATATTTAGCTGAAGGTGTATTATATTGTGGATTTGATGATGTTAAATTGCCAAATTATGTTAGAAAATCTTTAGATGTTCTAGTTCTTAAATATTGTGGTGTCTTATTAAATAAATCTATTAGAGGAACTATTAATAGAGTAGGACTTACTGATAAAGTTATTGAATATGGTGCCAATGATGTTAAATATCTGATCCCTGTAATGACTTCTCAAATGGTTAAAATTAAAGAAGATGGTTTATGGGGTGCTGTTAAATTAGACAATAAATTTGTTAAGGTACTGGCATATATTGAATATTGTGGCATTTATCTTAATAAAGAGAAATGGCTAGCTAAAATGGAAGAAGATTCCAAGAAGCTATCAGATATGGAATTTGCTCTGAACAAATGGGTATTTGAAAGATTTGGTGATAAATATGTTAATAAGCAATTAGATCTTTTTAGTGCAGCTAAAAGATGTAGTTTAAATTGGAGTTCTTCTAAACAAATTATTCCTATCTTTAAAGAACTAGGTGTAGATACTAAAGTCAGAGATAAGAAAACAGGAAAAATGAAAGATTCTATAGAAGCTAAGCATATAGTTAAACAAGTTCATGTGTCTCCTCTTATACAAATGTATATTGATTATAAGAAAGCACAGAAATTGGTAACTACATATGGACAAAACTTCTTAGATGCTATTAATCCTAAAACAGGAAGAATTCATGCTACATTTTGGCAAATTATGAATACTGGTAGAACTTCTTGTGGTTCTGGAGATAATAAAGATGATGATAATAGTATCAATCTTCAAAATATTCCTTCAGATAAAATAACTAGAGGATGTTTTACTAATCAATTTGAGAACACTATCTTAGTAGACTGTGATTACAGTCAACAAGAAGATAGAATGTACACTCAATTATCTAAAGAGCCTGCACTTATAGATTTTTATAATGATACTACTAGAAAAAGAGATGGTCATAGTTTTACTGCAAAATTATGTTTTCCTAAGGAATTAAAAGATATTCCAGAAGAAGAAGTAAAACATGTAAGACCTGATCTTAGAAGTAAAGCTAAAGGTGCTAAATTTGCAATTTTATTTGGTGGTGTTGGTGATACTATTGCTAAGAATTTAGGATTATCTAAAGAAGAAGGAGATGAAGTCTATGATGCCTATATGAAAGCTTTTCCTAAATTAAAAGAATATTTTGACTATATCAAACCTATTGTTGTCAAAAATGGATATGTCTATTTTAACAAAGTTACTGGAAGAAGATCATATTATCAAATATTTGATGAATATGAAAGACTTTCTAGAACTATTGATAAACAATGGTGGGAGAATTATAAACAACATAAATTTCATCAAACAGAAGATTTTTTGACATATTATAAACCTACTTGTAAAAGATTTTTTAATCTTAGAGGAGATTTAGAAAGAAGGGCATTAAACTTTCCTTGCCAGGGTAGTGCTTCAGATATGTCTAAATTAGCTGGAGTTTGGTTTTTTGATTGGATTCTAAAAGAAAATTTATTCAACAAAGTTAAAATAAGTAACTTTGTCCATGATGAATATCTTTTAGAAACTCCTAAAGATATAGCAGATAAATGTGCAAAAGCTTTAAAAGAATGTATGGAAAAAGCAGGTAAAGTATTTATAGATGTGGTTCCTGTAATTGCAGAACCTGAGATAACAACAGTATGGCAACATTAAAGAAAATCTAGAATGAGTAATATTGAATTTAATGCTATCTTATCTGATATAATTAATGATATATTAGGAGTAGCTTGGGATTATAATAAAGATGGAGATGCTTTATATACTGAAGATGTTCTTAATATAATTAATATGTATAAGAAGAAATGAAACATATAATGATAGATATAGAGACTTTAGGAAAAAGTGAATTTGCCCCTTTAGTCAGTATAGGTGCTATTGAATTTAAACCTGAAGATAATAAAGCTTTAGGAAGAGAATTTTATCAAGTAGTAGATTTAGGAGAATCTGTTGTAGGATATGATATAGATGTAGATACTCTTAAATGGTGGATGCAACAATCTGATAAAGCTAGAGAAGTTTTTAAAGAACAAGGTCAACCTATGCAGAGTGCTTTAATAATGTTCTCTCAATTTATCAACCAAATAGCAAAAAATGATGATTTCAGAATTTGGGCTAGAGGTGATTTAGACTTTAAAATATTAGAACATAATTGTAAACTATGTAATGTAAATATTCCTTGGGAATATAATCAGAAAAGAGATTCTAGAACATTTATAGAAGAATTAATAGATTTCTGTCCATGTTTTCAAGAAGAAAATGATAATGAACATAATGCATTAAGTGATGCTATATATGAAGCATTAAAAGTAATGCATATCATGTCTTACCTAAGAAAAATTTAATATGCAAGTTAAGATAAAAAAGTTACATTCAGAAGTAAATTTACCTGTATATAAAACTATTGGTGCAGCTTGTGCTGATATTCAAGCCTATTTCAAATATAAACCATTAGATGAAATAATGTGTATTCCTAATAAGGAATACACTTATAAAAGAGTCTATGATTATTATGATGAAAAAGAAGAAAAAGTTTGTTTAGAAAAACTAGTATTATGTCCAGGAGATAGAATGCTTATACCTACAGGTATTTGTATGGAAATTCCAGAAGGATATGAAATAGTTATTAGGCCTAGATCTGGTTTAGCTTTCAAAGAAAGTCTTCTTGTAGTTACAGGAACTATTGATTGTGATTATAGAGGAGAAATTTTTATTAGTGTCTACAATAATAGTAAAAGAGATTTTATTACTATTAATAATTTTGATAGAATTGCACAAGTAAAATTTCAAAAAGCTAAACAATGTGAATTTATTGAAGGAGAATTATCTGATACTGAAAGAGGTAATGGTGGATTTGGTCATACTGGAAAATAATGAATAAAAATCTTTATATTCAATTAAGAGCAAGACTTTATGATATATACTGGGAATATTTATATTCTAAAATATATGCTTTAATTGAGGAATATGTAGAAGAACATCCAGATTATTTTCTTGAAATTATAGAACAAAATGAAAAGAATATAGCTTTATTTAAAAAAGCAGAAACTATGTTTCATCCTTATTTTTCAGAAAATAAAATGGGTGATTTTCTTAAAAGAAGAATAGAAGGTGCACTCAAATCTTATATTGAGAATCTTTATTTTAAAGAATTCCTTACTAATGCAGATACAATAATAAAAGTTTGTATAAAAGAAGTAAATAAACAAGAAATAGAAGTAGGTTTTCTAGAAAAATCTTTTAAAAAATCTATAAAAGCTCTTATAGAAAAAAATATTGAAGAAATTCAAAAAGAACATGAAGATGGATTATGAAAGAATATTTTTATTTGCAGATCCTCATTTCTATCATAAAAACATAATAGGCTATGAAAATAGACCATTTAAAGATGTTTATGAAATGAATGATATTATTATTAGTAATTGGAATAAAGTTGTTAAAAAACAAGATAAAGTGTTTTTAGCAGGTGATGTTTCTTTTGCTAATAAGATGTTAACAGAAGCTATTATAAATCAATTAAATGGAGATATAGTATTAATCTTAGGTAATCATGATTTAGATCATTCCTATTCTTTTTGGAAGACTCAATTTAAAGAAGTTTCTAAATATCCTATAATTTTAGATAAATTTTTTATCATATCTCATCATCCTATGTATCTAGAATCTAATTCTCCATATGCCAATATATATGGACATGTACATAGTGATGATAGATATAAAGATTATACTAATAATACTTTTTGTGTAAGTGCAGAAAGAATTAATTATACTCCAATATCTTTAGCAGAAATAATTACAAAAATGAAAAACTATGAACCCTAGAAAGTTTGCTTTGACACTTTTAAAAAAGGCAAAAGATTTAAAAAAATTTAATCCAGATCTTAGAGAAGGTCAAGCTATTATAATTCAATTATGTAGAATGAATCAAAAATATTTTTTAGATTTGCCTAATGAATATAATTGTTTTGAAGATGATTCTAAGATACCTGCTTTATTAGAATATATATCAACTCTTAAAAAGAAAAAGAATGAAGATAATAGATCAAAGTGTGGAGCTAATAGAAAGAGGAAAAAGTAGTCCATCTGAATTTGTAGAATTATGTGCTAAGAATTGTTATAAATCTAATTTAACAACTTCTGAAGAACAAAGAATTAATTTTATTACTAGTCTTGTAAGAAGAGGACATACCTCTGTATTTGAGCATTGTGGAATTTATCTAAAATATACATATGGTTATGTTAGAACTAGATTCTCATATTTCTTAAAGAATCCATATACAGTAATAAAGAAGAAAGATGGAATGTGTTATATCTACACTAATTTAAGAGTTATTGTAGAGAATGATATAGATTTATTTGAAAGAATTATTTTAGATAAACCTACTGTTTCTTATTTTGAACCAGAAAAGAATGATCCTAATAGAATAGTTACTTTTAGGATTATTACTGACCATGGTCAAGAAAGAAGCTTCTTAAGACATAGATATAATAGTTTTACAATAGAAAGTACTAGATTTATTAATTATCTTAAAAAACTAGGTATTACATTTATTACTTGGCAGGGACAAGATAAAAATGCATGGATATATAAATTATCTTGTAAAATCAGTGCTTATCTTTATAAACTATTAATTAAAAGAGGAGAAACTCCTGAAATTGCTAGAACTGTCTTAACTTTAGGACACAAAACAGATATTATTATGAGTGCTCCTATATGTAAATGGAATAATTTCTTTGATTTGAGATTAGATAAATCAGCTCATTCTCAAATTAGAGAATTGGCTTTAAAAATGTATGATTTAATACAAAATTTATGAAGATAGCTTTTTGTGGTAGAAAGGGAAGTGGAAAAGATACAGCTGCAAAGCTCTTAAATTTTTATTTAAGTGGAGGTAAATCTATAACAGAAGAAGTAAAAGAAGAAACTATTAATAGTATTTTAAGTATAGCTAAAGAACATTTTAGATTTGATACAATATCTTTTGGAGATAAACTTAAATCTTTGTTACTAGAAATTTATGATTTGTCTAAATCAAACAAGTATCTCTTATATTGTTCTGAAAAAGATAGTTTATATTTTGATCTAGAAAAAAATTCTATAGAAAATTCAGATTCTGCTTCTAGTATTCCTTTAAGAATATTATTACAACAGACAGCAGATAAAATTAAAAAGAATTTTGGAGAAGATTATTTTATTAAATCTTTATTTAGAACTATAGAAAATTATGGTAAAAAAGATGTTATAGTTCCAGATTGTAGATATATAAATGAATATGAAGCTTTAAGAGAAAAAGGATTTTATATTATTAAAATTGAAAGAGATGATATTTTAAAAGATAATCATGATTCTGAGAATTCAGCTGTAAATTTGCCAGATAATATGTTTGATGCTAAAATTTCTAACAATGGAAGCTTAAAAGATTTAGCATTTACATGTTATGATATTTATTGTGAAATATCAGATTATATGAAAGATGAGGATAAAATTTTAAAAAAAGATCCTAATGATTTTTTAAAAAATTATTTTTCTAATGCTATAGATCCATTTATAAAATCAGTAAATAATATAATAGAAACAGGCAAACATATTAATCCATGGAGTGCAAATCCATATTCAGATATGTATTCCTATGATTGGAAAGATATAGTTTATAATAATATAAGTGATACTATTAAATCTAATTTAGGTTTTAGATTATAAAAATATAAGGAGGAAAGTAGTAATACCTTCCCCCTTAGTTTTTTTTATCTATCTAGTCTAAACCATACCATTTTAATTTTTCATCAATAGTCATAAAATCAAATATTAATCTACTACCTGGAACTAATCTTAAAGTTTTAATAAAGCCTTTATTCCATCCTTTATAATCCCCTTTTTCATAAGTTTCAAACCATGCACCACTAAAAACATCACTTAATGAATCAACTAATCCTAATATAGCTGTAGGAGATTGAAACATCCTAGTGGTTTCACTAAATATACCTAATGGAGATAAAGCAGCTAATTCTGTTCTAGTTCTAGCTAACATGAGTCTAAATGCTTGTAGTCTTTTTTCATTATCTTCATCAGCTTTTCCAGCTAATGCTCCAATAGTCATAATTAATATAGTCATTATTCCTAATGTTGCTAATTCTGTAATAGCAATATGCATATTTTGTTTTTGACCATCAGTTAATTTATCCCAAGCAGTTAAAATATTAAAATGAGCATCCTTTAAATCATACAATACAAACTTTAATAAAGTGTTATAATATCCTTCAGTATAAATACCTAAAGAAGTATCTAATTTATTTATAGAATATCTTCTATTAAGGTTAGGACCTAAGAATGATCTAAAGATAGAAAAAGCTCTACCAATACTTCTTGATTGTAATGGAGCCCTATCTATTTTATCAGTCATACCAAATAATTGAGTGTTTAGTTTTCCTAATCTGTTCATAAAAGCTACTAAATCAGATTTAGTAAAATTACTTCCATCTAGATTTTTAGTTCCTTCTTTAATACCAGGAATTCCATTTTTTACTTCAAACTGATCATATAAAGAAACTTTCTTGCCTTCAGAATTTAATACTTTAGTATTATGAAGCATTGCTATTCCAACACTCATTTTATTACTAAAATCTCCCAATTGTATAGGAAGCATTAAAGAATTGAAAGATAGCCCTCTAAGTAATTTATTCTTTACATTAGAATTAAGATCTTTTAATTCTTGATCATAATCCCCTAACATATCAAAAAATGAAGTGAGATAGAACAATTTAGAATCTGGAGTAACTGATCCTACTTCAGCTAGATATTCAGGCATTAACTTCATCACTTCTTTTGCAGCAAATGCTCTGTCTTTATAGTCAAAAAATCTTTTAGAGGCAGCTTCATTAAGAATACTTAACTCTCCAGTTACTTGATTAGCAAAACCTACAAATGGAGAACCTCCCAACATAATATATTGTACAGCATCTCTCACTGCATTCATAGATTTAGCAATATCAAATTCTCCTTTGATAAAAGGTATTTTAAAAGAACCTTCATTTTTCTGGTACTCTCCATATAATCCTTTATCTATAAGATCTTTATACCCTTTATAAAGATTTTCTGCTTTAACTTTACTTTCTCTTTGAATTAATCTGGTGAGAACAGGAATAGTTACTTTAGATTCTAATCCATTGCTACCAATTTTAACCAATCTTTCTGATAAAATATTCTTCCCCACTTCTAGAATATCAATCATTTTAGACTTTAAGTTATAATTAATAGACATATCATAAAATCTAAGTACATTTCCTATTAAATCTGTAGAAAAAGTGGCATCTTTTATCTTACTTGTATAATAAATAGGTAAGAATTGTACTGTATTACCTTCAAAATCTTGAAGTCTTTCTTCATATCTATACCCAAATTCATCTTCATCAGCTCTAATTTGAATTGCAGATAAAGCATCTTTAGTTTTAAAAGCTTTAATAAATCCTTCTTGAACAACTCTCTCTCTAAAATCTGCTCTAATTCTAGGAGCCATATTAGGAGTTACTCCTTTTATATCAGCAGGTAGTAGATTAAGAGATTCTTTCATAATCTTATTAATAGTATTATAGAATTTTAATTTAGCAGGATTATTTTTAATCTCTTCAAAAGCTTTATTCTTTTGTTTAGGATGTGCTAATTCTCCATATACATTAGGAGTATGTATAGTATTACCTTTAGAATCAATATATTCATTAACATTTTTAGATTTCCATTTCAAAAATTCTCCTCTAGGTAAAGTTTTCTCTTTATTATATATAATATTTTCCCATCCTTCAACTCTCTCTACATATTTTCTATTAAATTCAGACCATATTTTAGCCCATTCTTTTTGTAATTCTGGATTAGCAATAAAAGCTTTTTCTCTTTCTATTGGATTTTCAGGAAATTTTTTTCTTAAAGTTTCCCATAATTTAGATTTAGCCACTTCATAACTAGAATAATCCCATTCTGAATTAAAATTTTGTGAATATTCTCCATTTATTTTTTCAAATATCCAATCAAAATCTTTAATTCCTGCATCATTTAATTCTTTTACAGCATTTATTAATTGATAATGAACATCTTTAACTTTCATTCTTTTTTCACCTTCTGTGTTTTTAAATGCTGTGGCTACTAAATTAATAACTATATCAGGATTATCACTTGCTGAAGATATCCATCTATTAAACCAATTATTATCTTTATTAGCTTTTGTTAAACTGTCAATAACTTGTTGTCTAGTTAATTTTTCTCCAAATGGATTTTCAACTTCTGCAAATTTATCAAATTGAGTTCCTATCCATTTAGCAAAAATATTAAACATCTTTAATTGAAGTTCATCATTAATAGCATTAGATTCTACTAAGAATTCTGAAATTAAAGAATGCATTTTACTATTAAATTCTGGATCTGATTTATCTTCTCTTAGGTATCTCTGCATATCTGTAACTATAGGCTGTACAGATACTAAGAAAGATTTCATTCTTCTAGCAATATGAGCAGACTTTGAAATAGAATTATTAGAGAGCAATTCATTCTCTTTATTTAATTGTTCTGTTAGTTGTTGCATTACTTTAGAAGCTCCACTAATATAAGAAGCTATTCTTTCTTTAATAGTGCCTTTTTCTAAAGCACTGTTTAATTCAACTACTAACTTTCTTTGAGCTTCTTTAGTACTAATACTAGATAATTGATTTTCATAAATCTTAAGTCTTAAAGCTTCTGTTTCAATAACTTTATTCATAACATCTTCTAAAGATTTAGCTCTATTGCCAATAGAATATAATTTATCTATAGAAGATTTTAATAGAGAAGTCTTGTTTAATCCTTTTGCTTTATTAGTCAAAATATCATGAGCAAACTCTTTTAATTCATTATTTAAGAGTTTTTCTAATGATGTATTATCTTTAGAACTAAAAATTGATTTTAAGGCATTCCAGAGCCTTTCTAAGAGATTTTTAGCTGGTTTATAAGATAAAGTATTGACATCAATAAGATATTGTCCTAAAAGCTTTCCTATAGCCTCTTTAGCTAAAAGATCTTCATCTCCTTTATAAGCTAAATTATATTCACTAAATTCATCTCCTAATATGTTTTTATAAGCTTCATTTTGTTTAACCAAGTTCATTAGTCTATTAACAAATGGAGAATCATTCATAGCTTCTACAAAAAAATGTGCTCCTTCTTCACCTAAAGCTTCTAAAGATATTTCATTTTTAGCAAATTTAATGGCCTTATTAGTAATATCTGCAACAGCTAAATAGTCTAAACCATATTGAGATTTTAAAGAGTCAACAGTTTGAACTTCTACCCCAAGTTTTTTTAATTCATCTAAGATTCTATTTTTAATAGAATTCTGAATATCAGAAGCAGATAAAGAATATTTAGGATTATTTTTTATTTCTTTTGCAGTAATATATTTATTTAGAGATCTATCATATAATTGATATTTAGTACCAATAGATACCACATCTACATCTTTTAATCCTGCAGCTTTAATAGTATTATTTAAATCAATAGCTTGATCAGCTTCTAATTTAAATTGGCCTTTATTATTCATATGATATCCTTCTACTATATCCATTAAAGCTTCTTTACCTAGTTCTAATGTTGTAGTATTCTTAATAGGCTCAGCTTTAGGAATATCTGTATTATTATAAGACTCACTATTTAATAATTCTAATGCTGCAGTTTTTAAAGCATATTCTTTATCATTATATTTTTCAAAATTACTTATATAAGTAGTATTTATATCTCCATCTGCTGTCCTATCTAAGAAATTTCCTTTATTTTTATTCCATAAATAATAAGCAGAATCCTCACCAAATAATCTTTTTAATGTTTCAAATTCTTCTTTTACTTGTGGATCATTTAAATTTGGACAAATCTTCATATTTAAAAAATTATAGGGGATTTGATATTATCTCCTCCCCATTATTATTATTTACCTTTACAATGATTCTTTATTTGTTCTGCTTCTTTAGATACTGAAGCTAGTTTATCAGATAATTCACTATCTAATTCTTCATTATTTTGAGTATTAGTCTCTCCTTCTATCATAGCTTTTACTAAATCTATTTCTGCTTGAGCTTCATGTCTTTTTAAATTAGCATTTAATTCTGAAGATTTCATTAGTTTTTCAGATAAATGATTAGAAGTGAAACTTGATTCTCCCTCAATGAATTCAAAAATAGTTGATGTACCATAGCCACTTACTCTCTGATATTCAGCTGATTCTTTGGTAGCTCCTATTAACTTGTACAATTCTATTTTTCCATTATTATTAAATTTAATGTATCTATAAGGAGTCTTAATATAAGAACCTTCTTTTATATTAATAGAACTAGAATGACTTAATGTTAATCCTGAATGATCTTTATCAGTAAACTTGTAGTTATCTCCTTTACTAATTTCAGGAACTATTCTATTATTTCTAAAATTATTCACTATATAAGAATCAATTAAATTATCTATATTAACTCTAATATTATCATCAAAAATAGTTTCTCTAAATAACTCATTAAATCCTGGAATATTGTTAATCATAGAAATTGGAACTACATGATTAAAACTATTAGGTGTAACACCCCATCCACTAATAACAAAATTATATTTTAACAAGTCTTCAGCTAATTTAGTATATTTAGGAGTTCTCCATAAATATTCAAAAGCTCTAATAGCTTCATCTTTAGCAACTTCATTATCAAATCTAGAACCACTAAATTTAATTATAGAAATAGATTGTCTACCATTCAATGTGGTTTGGAATTCATTTTGAACAGTCAATCTTCTAGTAAACTCATTTATATTTTTAAGATAGTTGTCTTTATTTACAATTTCTAAAAATTTTACAGGAAATTTATATATCCAAGCATTTTTTTGTTCTTTTGTAAATTTAAAGAAATCTAGAGACTCTGTTAAATGATTAAGCATTATAGTATTTAATTCATCTATTTCACTTCCAGTTAAGTCATCATGAATAGCTTCTGATAACAAAGATCTATAAGCTGTAAAAATTCTAGTGTTAAATGGAGTGTATTTTGATATAAAATTATCATATTCTACTACACCATTAGTATTAGCAGAAATTAAAGATTTTTTTATATTTGGATCATGCATTAATTTTTCATATTCTTCTCCTCTAGAAACATAAGTTAAAATATCTCCTAAACCTGAAACAATAGTTTTTTTACTTAGTTTTTTAGCTTTAGCTAAATTGGCTATTGTATCTCCTGGATTAGGTGCTGCTCCATAAGTTTCTGATCTCATTGCTGAGTTAATAGATCTTAAAGTATTTGCTGGTTCTATAAGATCTTTAAATGCTTCTAAGATAAGAATTTGTTTTGCATTTTCATATAAATCTATATCACCACCACTCTTACTATAATTTTCTATAGCTTTAATGAGATCTGATTGTTTAAATTGAGTAAAACCACTCTTTATAAGATCAAATCTAGATTGTTCATTAGTATGTTTAGAAAATGCTTTAATAACTTCTTCTATACTATCTCTATAATTAAATATATCTCCTTTAGCCATTACCTTATCAGACAATAATCTTAAAGAAGGTTGAGACATAAAATACATTACTGTTTTAGGATCAAAACCCATTCTTAATAATAATGTATAAGTACTAGCAGTAAACATATTTAAATTTACTTTAGAAGCAGTTAATGTTTTAGCATTATCTACTACTGTAGCTAAGAAAGATCCTAATATATTAGTAACATTATTAGTTCCATCTAATGTTTTAACAGGACTTATTCTTGTTACAGTTTTTCCATCTAATGTAATAGCACTCTTTTTATTAAGATTAACATTATAGAATTGTAACATAGAATGATTAGCACTGTTAGCTGCAAACACACCTGTTAATGCTTTTCCTGCCATATATTCATAATAAGTATCTGTTAAGAAACCAGGATCAAATAATCTATCTCCTCCTGATTTTTTCTTTTCTATTTTTTCTAAAGTGCTTATAACATCAGCAAACATAGAGGTATTAGCCCCACTTATCATTGTTTTAAATGCATCTCTAGAAGTAAGAATACTATACATAATATCTATTAAAGCATTATTAGATGCTTCTACAGATTGTTTTTCAGGAAATTGTTTATAATTATATTTTATTTTTTCTAATTTAGATTTTTGAATTATAAGATCTTGATGTTCTTTTAAGAATTTAGAAACCTCAATCATTGCTTCTGTTTCTTCAGTGCTTAGTTTTTCTCCAGAATCATATTTTTCTAATAAATCACTGAGATAATTCATCTCTTCTTGATAATTACCTGATGAGAAAGTGTCTGATAATAATCCATTATTTACCATCCAAGTTCTTATCTTAGATAGATTATATCTAGCTGGAGTATATTTGGCAGCATAAGATAGAAAATACATCTTATCTACATCAAAATCAGATCCAGTAATAGTAATAATATCAGAAGGCAATTTAATAATACCTCCTTCTGCAGGAGAACTAAATCCTTTAATTCTTAATGGAACAGCTGAATATTTATCTTCAGTAGGAATTCTATAACATATTACTTTTAATAATTCTTTATCTTCCACTTTAGATGGATCTATCATGCCATTTTCATCTGCTAATTGAGCTAGTTGATTACTATAAGTATAAGGCATAATACAATCAACATATTCTATATGTCCATCTTTCATATGTACTTTTAAAGAATTATCAAAACCATAAGAAGATACTTGATATAAAGCTCCTCCACTAACTTTATTTCTAATAATATTATTTCTAAAAATAGAAGATATCATTTGAAATATTCTATTAGATTGAAGAGGGAAATATAAAGGAAGTTTAAATACTTTTTCTCCTTTATAATTCATAAGTTGTACAGCTTCTGTAGTATTTTCAGCAAATTTTCTTTGCATTACTCCACCTTGAAGTTCTCTAGCTAATCCATCTATAGTACCAATTTTATCTATAACTTTCTTATAATTTTTATCATAATTCCATGCTAAAATATCATCAAATAAAGAAGCAATATTCTTGCCAGTAAATTTCATATCTTCAATATAAAATTCAGCATCTTCATCTAAGTTAGCAATAATATGTTTTCTAATTTGAGATCCAAATAGCTGTAGTGTATCTCTAAAGTGTTCTGGTGTATCCATCTGATACATGTAATCATCATTACTTAAATAATAATATTTAACATTAGTTTCAGATAATTCTCTGGGATCACCATTAAAATGTAATACAGCATCTGGAAGAATAGGTTTACCTTGTTTTCTTAGTTTATCTTTAAGTTCTTGAGAAGTATTTAATTCAATACCTTCTTTTACTGCAGATTCAAAGTAAACAGCATCTATACCATTATCTTCCATTCCTTTAACTAGAGCACTTAATAAAGGACTATTTTGCACCATTTGAGGAATTAATACTGCTTCAGAGTTTTTATTTTGTAGTGGTTGATATAAAGAAGTGTTTTTACCATTTATATCTACTCCAGAATCTGTAATATGAGGAGCAAACATATATGGTTTAATAGGTTGTAAAGAGAATGTTAAAATATCTTCTACATTATAAGTACCATTTTTTAGTCTTTGATAAGATGATTCTTTAGCATCATCCCATTTAGAATTCATTCTAGCAATATTTCTATATCTATCTAATGTGATAAATGTTTGTCCATCTGTAGCATTATTTAAACCACTATCAATAATTTGACCATTAGGTAATTTTACTTTCTTATTTCCTTCTGAGTCTGTATAATTAGAATAACCAAATTTAGAAGCAATAATCATAGCTTCTGTTGTTGATACACCATTTAATTTAAGATTTTCATAATAAGCATCAGCTACTAATGAAGGAATTTCATTATCTTTCATTCTAATAGCTTTAAACTTCTCTGGTATTCCTAAAGTTTCCCAATCACCATATTGACCAGGAGACATATTTTGTTTATTTCTTTTAAAGAAGTCTACATCATTTTTATAATAAGCTAAATCTCCAGATGTCATAGTCATAATACTATATTGAGCTAAAGTATCATTATAATAAAACTCCTTTAATTTACTCTCAGTTATTCTTTTGTCATATTTAGTACCATCTAGATCAGGATTAGATTTAAATTTCTTAAATCCCTCTTCCATAGCTTCTTCAATATATTTTCTTAAAGTTGCTTCAGAAGTTTTAAGTTCATCAAGATTATATTTATTTAAAAAAGGAAACATTAAGAATTTAGATCCCCTTCCATCTTTTTCTTTACCTTGATCATTAATAGTAACATCAAAGTTTTTAATACTATAAAGCTTACCTTGTTTAATAAGGGCTTTTCTCTTATTATAGACTTCAATTCTTCTAATTTCAGCTTTAGCTAGTTCTACTAAACCATCTACAGAATAACTTAGATCATAAGATTTTACAAATCTAATTACTGGCATAGAAGAAGCATCTGATGGAATAGGCAACATAAAGTAACCATAATCTCTAGCTCCATTATTATACCATAGATTAATTTTAGATCCTAAGAAATCAGGTTTACTTAATTCAGAATATCTAGTTTTATCTTTTTCTAGAAACATAGACACTTGAATCTCACTAGCAAGATCTTTAGTTTTTATATTATAAAGTTCTTTTAGCCAAGGATGTGTAAATTTACCTTCATTATCAGTATAGAAAAAGCTCTTTTTAAAAGGTTCAAATGCACTTTTATCTGTTACATCTGTTAATCTTTTAAACAGTTTACCTATAAAAGATGGAGTAATATTTGTAGAATATGTCTTTCCATCTTCTCTTAAAGAAGATTCATATAATGATGGTCTAACATTAGATAAAGCTTTACTTAATGCTTTTATTCTAACATTAACAGGTAATAATTCAAGATCATAATAAGTATTTCTTCTTATATCATAATCATCTTTATTTATGGTATCATGAAAAGCTCTCAACACTCTAAATGAATTCAATAAGAAATCTTGCATTGGCTGAAAGTTAGAATTATCATCATTTAATCTCATATTAGATTGAAAAACTTTTACTAGTTCTGATGGTTTACTATCTATTCCTATAGTATTCAACATACCAGAAACTTCTCTAGCCCATGCATTGATTTGTGGATTATTAAATTTACCTGATTTCCAATTCTTTTTCCAAAGTCTAACTTTATGAAGTCTAAATGGATTACCTGATACTTCTTGATATATTTTATAAATTTTATCTGAATTTTCTTTTAGAGATTTTATAAATTCTTCTTTATTATGACTAGCTAAAGAATAATTAGAACTCCATATCCTTAATAATTCTCCTGCTTTATTGACACTATTACCTCCAAATACTCTCATAGTACCATCACTTTGAGAGCTAATAATCATATATTCTACAGAATCATTTCTAAATGAGTTGTAGAAATCTACTTGTAATTTAGGATCTGATTTTAAAATATCTATAATAGAATCTACCCAAGGAAAACTTTGACTTAAAGATTCTAAAGTTTTCATTAAATCACTAGGTTTATTCATTGTAGATAGTTTATTTAACATAGTGGCAAAAACTTCTGTACCACTCATATAAGGTTGATATCCTAAATCATCAGGAGAGACTAAAGTACCATCAGAAGTCATTTTAGGAATTCTTCTAATAATATTCCTAGTGCTCTGTCTTAATTTAGTTACTGGAGATATTAACATTTGATCTATTTGCCATCCTTCTTGTTTAACAACTTCTTCATTATTCATAAACTCAGTGTTCTCATCTTGTTGATTCATATCCATATCAACAATTTGCTGAGCTTTAAAAGTGATACCTTCTAATGCAGATATTTCTTTTAACATATCTAATGCTAATTGACCAAATTGAGGATTTCCATCAGCATCAAATTGAACAAGTTCATCTGTAATTAAATCAATAGCATCTATTTGAGTAGGATCTGTATAAACAGCATTATTTCCATGTGCAGAAGCATATAATTGATCATGTATGGTTAGAATATAATCTTCTAAAGAATATTGTTTAATAACATCAACTCTACTTAATTCAGGAGATTCTTGAGCTAAATTATCTATAATATCTTCAAAAGTATCTACTAGCATATCTACTCTTCTCTTATAAACAGAAGGAGTAATGTTAGATAACCAGTTTCTTTCTACTAAAGGTCTATTCTTTTCAAATTTCTTTTTAGAATATCTTCCTCTATTAATATCATAGAACACTTGTTCTATAGAAGGATTAAGATGTAATTTATTTCTAATTAAATAGTATATATTTTTAAAGAAATCACTGATTTTATCTAAGATAGATTTATTAGTAATTTGATCTGTTTCTACATAATCTCTAAATTTATCTGCTAGAGTTTCTTCTACAGCTATATCAGATTTACCAGTTAAACCAAGTTCTTTTCTAGCTTTCTCTAATAATTTATTAGTTTCTGATTCTGTTAAAAACATATTAAACACAGCATGAAAAGCTTCATGATATGTAGTTCCACTAGCAGCTATATCTGATAGTTCTATAATTCCATCTTTAAATCTTCCCCAAGCATATAAATTACCTACATTAATTAGACCTCTGTGAATCTCAACTAATTCATTGTCTGTTAATTGAGGTAAATTTTCTTTTAACCAAGATAATTCTTTGTTTAAATCAGCTTTTTCATAATTTAAAGGTTCAGACATTAATCTATATTTATCACTGTCTTTTCCCCATTCTTCTCTTCTAGATAAATCTGGTTTAATAAAATTCTTACCTTTTAATTTAGTAGCTAATTTATTATTAGGACCAGATAAAGGACCCCTCTTTTTAGGAGAGTTAGGTAATTCCTTTACTGCATCTACAGTTAAAGTTTGTTCAAAAGATTGTTCTACAGGATCTGTAGTTTTTTCTTTAGGCTTAGGCTCTTCTATTTTAACTTCTTTAGTAGGTTCTTTAACTTCAGATATAGTTTCTTTTACTGGATTAAGATCTACTAAATTTTTATCATATCCAAATGTTGGAGAATGAAATGGTTCACCTGGAAATATATTCATTTGTAATGCATCTGAGTTTAACAACTCATACATTATTTTATCTCCAGATTTGTTTAGAAGGTTATAAGGTATATTAATCAAAGATTCTTTAACCCTATTAATAGCTTCTTCTCTAGAAACAGCTTCTACATCTTCATATTCAGATCCATTATATTTTTGAATCATAAAAGGAAGATCAGTACTATTATTCTTTATTAATCTAATAACAACATATTTAGATAATTCATAAGATCCTTTACTAGAAATTTCAGGATCAGGATCTAATATCTTTTTAAAAGCATTGTTTATATTAGTTCTATAATAGTTATATAAAGCTGTACCTTGTTGTAAAGTATTATATTTTTGAGTATAAAGTCTTAATGGAAAATAATCTCCATTAGCACTTTGTACCATAGCAAATAAGTGACCTGTTCTAAAATTATCAGCAGGTGGTGTGTGGAAATTACTTATATCAGCACTAGGAACACTAAAAGTGTACCCACTAGTTTCTTTTCCTATAACTATACCTAATTTAATATCATTAACATTATCTACTTGTAAAGCTTCTTTAATTGGATAATAGTTGTCTCCATCATGTGTAATTATACCATAAGATTTACTGGTTATAAATGAAGACACATTACAAGGAATAACTCTTTTACCATTAATTAATATAGGCTCTCCTTGATAACTAACAGCTTTGTTATATAATAATGCTCTTTGTTGTTTAAGCATTTGTATTTCTTGATCTGTAGCTTTCCATTCTCTAGCTTTTTTCTCTCTTCTTAACCAACTAATACCATTATTATTTTCATCATAAATTAAAATATCTGCATCATCAGCACTATGTTGATATTGAAGAAATTCTTCAGGAATACCAAAGAAAACTTTAGATCCCACATTAGCCACTTCAGGTTTAATAGTTTCATCAAAACTAATATAAGAATTATATTTAAGAGAATCCATTCTATTCTGAGGAATAGTTTTTATTCTTTGATTACCTTGAGAGTCTGTATATTTATCATAACTATATTTAAAAGATACTAATCTTAAAGGATCATTCTGATTATATTCAGTTTCTACATTATCAGATTGTTGACTATTATCTTCTTGTACTGGAATATTATCAGGAATATTTTGTGAAGGAGTAACATCTCCATATTGTTTAGATTCTTGTAATCCTTTTATATAGTCTAAAACTTCATTATAAGCCACAAATTCTTCTCCTCCTAATAATTGATCATTTATAGGAGTTTTGTTCATTAAAGCTTCTTTAATGAGTTCTGCAGCAACAGGCTCTTCTGTAATATCAAAGAATCTAGCTGCAAAAGCATTAGCTTGTGATTCTGTAGGATTATCTAGATTAAAATCTCTTAAAAGATCATCTTCAGATTTATATATTTTATTAAAAGCTTCTTTAGATAAAGCACTTGTTTCTGCAGATTTTTTAGCTTCTTCTCTAGCAGCTAAATAATCATTTAGATTAGAAGCACTATTAATAGATTCTACTATATCATTAACTACTTCATCTTTACTCCTACTTTTATCAGTAATAGTATCATTTGAATCTTGTTGAATAGGACCAAATAATTCTTCATTCATTGTAGCAGTAATAGAATCATCTATGTCAAATTCAGTTGTTTCTGATATATTTCCAGATTCTGTATCACTATAATCTAAACCTTCATCATTAGATGCTTTAGAATCTACATCTTGTTCAGGAGATTCTGAAGATTTGGGTTTTTTCTTATTAACTTTCTCTTCAGTCTTTTCTTCACTAGTCTTAGTAGTTTGTTCTGAGACTTTCTCTTTAGATTTTGGAGAAGATTTTTCTTTAGTAGTTTCTTCAGATTCTGTTTTAAGATTTTGCATTTCTGTAAGAAGATCTATAGAAATCATTCTTTCAGCAAAATTCTTTTCTAGATTATAAGCTATATCCTCTAATTTAGGATTTCTAGCTATAATATTAGATAAGTCATTCTTTTGAAGAATAAGTTGTTTATTATCTGCTATATGTTTTTTATAATGATTTTTAAAATTACTTTCTCCTAAATCTTTAACTCTATTGATAGTATCAATATTTTTTAATACTTCTTGAGCTGCTCTATTTCTTAAAGCAAATACTATACTAGAAGCATCTTCTTTTCCTTCTATAATAGATTGAACAGCAGTATTTAATTCATTATTAAGAGTTTGATCTAATGCTTGCTGTTTAATACCTTCTTGTTCAACTAAAGCATATAATGTAGCTGCTTTCTTGTTCTTTCTAAAAGCAGGATATTTTTGAAGATTATCAATAGTTGGCTTTATGGCTTTTAATGTTTCCAAATAATTATTAGCTGTTACTTGATCTTCTCCTTCTAATGTACCTACTCTATCTTCATACATTTGAATTAGTTGATCTAGACTGTCAGCTTTTACATGTTTTCCTAATTGCTCTTCAAATTCATGTTGAGATAAAATTTTAAAAGCATCTGGATTCTTTTGAACAGTAGCTATCTCTTTAGCTGTTCTATATTTATTTAATCTGTCTAATGCTTTTGTATATATTTTATTTAAAGTAGGTCCTGCAGCTCTAAATAAACCTCCACCTGCTGCACCTAGTAAGATAGAAGTTTTAAATTCTATATCATCAGTATATTTATCCCATCTTTCAGAAAATGATTCTCCTAACATTTTCTTTAATTCAGGATCACTTAAAGCACTAAACTCAGCTTCTTTTTGAATAACATATTGAGTACCTTCTTCTAATCCTTCAGATACAGCATTCATACCATAATCTGATAGACTATTAGCAATTCTTTTTAATCTAGAATTAGCATTTTTGAATGAAGCAAATCCACTTAAAATACTATCAAATTGAAAAGCATCTATTAAAAATAAAGGCATATTAGCTTGCATGGTAATAGAAGCAGCTTTACCAGCATCTAATCTTAATTGAGCTTCATCATTAACATATTTGTCATCTAATTTGTGAGCTTCAATAAAACTATCATAAGCTTCTTTAGCTTCCATACCAGATTCCATAATTCTACTAGTAAGACCTGCACCTACATTAGCTGTAATTCTTGCTGTATTAGCTGCTCCTTTAGCTGTAGCACCAAGTTTCATTCCTAATTTTCCCAATCCTTTTCCTACAACACTAAATCCTTTAGCTGCTGCTACTCCTGGAATCATAAGAGATAATGTTGTAGCAATACTTTCAGCATTTCCAGCCCAAAAAGTAGCATCAAACATAGCTTCCCATAAACTATCAGATTTAGATTGCATAGTTCTATAAATAGGATCAGTAAGATCATTCATAGATTCTTTTAATTCTCTAAATGTTTTAGAAAATTGATTCTCAAAATCTCCTACAATTTCTTCTCCAAATAAAGCTCTGTATGTATTAGGATTAACTAAATATCCTAATGATTCTAGAGTACCTGCAGTAATTGCAGATACTCCTCTAACAGCTCCTTTACCTATTAATCCTAGTAATGATTGTTGTTTAGCAAAATAATCTTCTCTTAATTCTGGATTAATTAAAGATTCATAAGACATATTTGTATCATATCCATCAGCTACATTATATTGAATAGGACTTCCTTGTAGCCAAGATTGAGGTGTTTGATTTTCTTGTGCAGCTTTTCTATAAATATCCAAGTTAGTTACTCCACTAGAATAAACATATTCTCTACCATTTGGAGAGTTAGGATTATCTATATATTCTCTACCATTTTCATCTGTTTTTATTTTACCTGTTAAGTTAGGTAACTTATCTTCCTCCATAAGAGGGGTTGAGTTTTCTTTCTCTACTAACATATTTTTGTTCTAGTACTAAAGGTGTTAATTTTTCTATAACTGAATTAAAAGGTAATCTTTGTTGTTCTGTATATCCTATAACTTGACCTCTGTTATTATATTTAGGCAAACTCATAGTTACCATAGCTTCCATACCATTAGGCCCAACAGCTTTTTCCATCTTAATAGGTAATCCAGTGATAGGATCTGTGAAAGTTATCTCACCTCTACTATTATCATAATATTTATTAAATAAAGTATTTGCTACTATGAATTTAGATTGATCAGATTCAATTGGCTTTCTTACTGCTTGATATTTTTTACCATCTTCCATAATAATAAATGCAGCCATAGCTCCATTAGCAGCAAAAGCTGTAGAAACTTCTTTTACTTTATTATCATCACTAAACCCAATAGCTTTATGAAAATCTTTTTGGTCTTCTACAGTTTCACCATCTATATACCAATCTTGTACAGAACCAGGTAAAGAACCTGTTTTTAATTCATCTATATCTTGTTTATATTTTTCCTCATACATTGCTTTAGGAACATATTTAAATGCAGCAGTAGTTTTATTGCTCTTAGCATAATTATCTTCCCATTTAAGAACATCTTCTCTAGTTATGTTAGGATTAAGAGTTTTTAAATATTGATATTCTTGATCTATAATTTGATTTGCAAATTGTTTTGCTTTGTCTGACTCTTCTTTATTTAAAGATCCTTTTGTTAAACCTATATATTTTCCTAACACAAGAGGAATTTGTACTCCAGGTGTTCCAGGTCCTGAAGTTCCTTGAGTCCAAACTGTCTCATCATCTCCTAAACCATTTTTAGCTAGATCAGCTAAATTATCAGAAGCTAACCAAGGTAATGATAATATTTGAGTTTGAGCATCAGCATTCATTCCACTAGAACTAATAGACCCATCTTGTAATTTTTTAAATAATCCAAAATCATAATTGGTTTTATTTTCTACATCATTTCTATAGAAAGTTAAAGCTCCTTCATTACCTAACTTATCTAGATCTTCCATGATATTATTAGTTAATCCCAGTTGTTGTCTTTCCTTTAAATAAGACATTGCTTCAGGATTACTCATTATTCTACTAATTATAGTATTTTTAATTCTTTCTGGAGATAAAGTCACAGTCTTATTAGAAGAATCTGTTATAATACCTGTTGAAGGATCATATTTATATCCTAAATCTCTAGCAATAGTTTGAGGGGTAATTTCTTTTCCATATTTACTAACAAGCTCTTGTAAGTCTACAGCTTTAGTAGAATACCAAGGAGAATATATTGCATTAGAACCTGCTCCACCAGATTGATTATATCTTTGTAAAGCAAATGCTAATCCTCTTTCATATTGATCTCTATTAATTTCTCCTTTTTCTAATCTTTTCTTTTCATCTTCAACATTTTTTAAATATTGTTGATAAGCTTGACTTGCTCTTCCTAAATAACCTCTGCTAGAGATAGCTTGTTGTTTTTCTTGCAATATCTGTCTAGCTCTTCTAGAAAGATCTTTATTATAACCAGATCTTAATAGTTGATCAGATAGATCATTAATATTTTCTTTATATTTATCCATCCATTGTTGTACTCCAGGTTTATCTACTTCTAATGCTGGAACATCAAATAAGCCTTCTTGATCTAATAAAGCTTGATATTGATCATGTTTTTGTTGCATCATTTGTGGTCCTATAAGCATTTCTTGTAGAGTCATTGGATTATATGTCAATGGTTGAAATTGATCATAGTAGTTAACTGCCATAGTTTATATTTTAGTGTGAAGTGTTGCACTTAGTTGTATACATATATATAATCTAAATGCAACAGATCACAAAGATACTAAATTATTAAAGTTATTCCAAATTTTTATGATTTTTTATATTTCACTTGTCCTAGAGCATCTAAATAATAATCCATACCCATAGTTTTAATAGTATTTCTATAAGCTTTTTCTCTACCTATACTTCCTAATCCTTGCATAGCTCCAGATAGATAATTTCTAATAGCAGTTCTTCTAGCAGCTCTATTTCTAGCATTTATATCATCAGTCATAGTTTTAGCTGAAGCATTATATTGTTTAGCTCTAGCTCTTTCTGAAGCATTAAATTGATTAGTTCCTCTATTGAATTCTTTAGCTTGTATTCTTCTTTGTTCATTAACAGCTTCTGCTTGCAATGCAGCATCTGAAATTGCTTTTTGAGTTTGAGCATTTAAACCTAAATTAGCAGCTAATATAGCAGTTCTTGAACCACCACTAGCATCAGCAAAAGATCTTCTAGCATTAGAAGCTTGATTTAATATAGGATTAGTATATGTATTTGAATCAATAGGATTATATTGTAGATAATCATTTAATTGTTCTGGTGTAATATATGTAGGATTAACTCTTTCAGCTTTACCTACTGTTGCAGCTCCAATTAAATTACCTAATACTGGAGCATATTGTAGTAATGAACCTAATCCTTGCAGTTTCATAGCTCTTTCATGTCTCTTATAAGCTTGATAATCTTCAGGACTTAATGTAGATAATTGTTCTGGAGTTAATTCAAAATCTGAAATTGGATTAAAACTAGTTTCATTTTCATTAGCAATTCTATTACCTTCTAAGTCAGCTTCTAATTGATAAGGATCAAATCTTGGACCTGTTAATCCTGTTAAATCTCCAAAATTATATTTTCTATCCATCATTCTATCAAATTCTTCTTCAGTATCAATAGAAGGAATACTAGTTTTTTTTGTTGTAGAAGTATTAGTTTTAATTGGCTCAACAGTAGTTTTTTCATCTTCTCCTCCTTTAATAAATGGAGGATTAAAAGTATCCCCATAAGGTTTAGTATTATCAGGCAATATACCATTCCATCCACCTTTAATATCAGGAACTTTAAACAATTGTCTTTCTGGTGGAATTGGATATATTGGATCTGTTTTCCAATAATTTCCTCTATTAGGATTATCCATTCTAATATTAGTTTTATTAGATAATCTAGGATCTGAATTTAAATACCATCTACCATTTCTAAAATAAGCTCCATTTCTATTAGGACCAAATAAATCTCCACCTTTTGCAAATTGCTGTGGTTCTACAGGCATTTCTTGATTTAAAGGCTGTTCTAGCTCATTAGAGACATTTTCTTCTTCAGGCATATCAACTATACCTTGTTGTTCATCTATGGCTTGTACATCCTCTATTCTAGTCCATTTCTCTTTTAAGAAATTTTCTTCTTCTTCAGTAATAGGTTCATCAATTAATCCTATATGATATAATCTAGTATAATAATCTTTATTTTCTGTTAGATGATCTAGAGCTATTTCTCTAGCAGCTTCTATACTATCTGTATGTTCCATTTCAACTTTAATACCTACAGATATTTCTAAAGGATCAAATAATTCAGTAGCATTTTCTCTTACTTCTTCAGAAGCTCTACCACCTTTTATTTTTTCTTCTTTAATATTAGAAGCAGCAATTCTTTTTACTTGTTCATCTGTAACTTCTTTTAGCTCATTGCCTAGATTTTCATCCTCACCTTCTACTTCTTTAATAGAAGGACTAGGTTCCATAGGTTCTCCATTTAAACTTCCACCTTCAGCAAATGTGTTAGAATCTTCTAAATCTTTTTTCATATTATTTGCTGCTTGTAATCTAATCATCATTTCTTCAAAACCTCTTTTACTAATAGGATCATTAGGATGTTCTTCTATATCTTTAGCTAATATTTCACTAGCTTCAGCAAATGTTTTTCCTATTAGATTAGAAGGAAGATTTAATTCTTTGACTATATCTTCATCTAAAGTTAATCTATCTGAAAAGATATAATCTTGATATCTAGTTTCTCCTTCTTCAACTAGGTTTACATTTCCATTATCACCTATACCTTGTGGTATTCCACCTATAGGAGATTCTTCATGACTACCTCCAGTATTAAAAGAAGTTAAACCACCTTCTGCAAAATATTTTCTGCCCATTAAATTATTAATATTTCCACCATCAGCAAAGCCATATGCTTTTCCCATATAACTTTCTAATGTAGCCATAGTATTTAATCCTCTAGCTTTATTCTTAGCTCTTTTTTCTTTTCTTTTAGCTTTTTTCTTTCCAAATATAGACTTAATACCTCCAGCTATAGCACCACCTACAGCTCCAACAGCACCACCTACTACAGTTCCTATACCTGGAACAATAGATCCAACAGTTGCTCCTAATCCTGCACCTGCTCCTACAGAACTTCCTATAGCTTGTTTAGTGTCAAAATCTTTTTTAACTTTAGACACATCTATATATGTAGGATCAAAGTTATTCTCTTCATCAACATCAGCTTGTTGATTTTCTCCTTGAGATGTTATTTTTGGAGAAGAAAATAATGTTGATATATTAGACACAGTACTTACAGGATCTATGCTTCCTAAGCTAACTCCTTGTTTTGGAATTATGGGATTAACTGCTTGTTGAGTTAATGTCTCAGGTGCTTGAACTGTTAAATTAGGATTAATAATAGATCTGGCTACCATAGGAGATTCTAAAGGTCCTCCATCATATAATTGATTAGTATAATAATCTAATCCTAATAGTTCTCCTCCATTAGCATGTTTTAAGCTAGGATATTTTTTATACACTTTAGCTTTAATATCACTTCTACCATGTAATCCTGCCAATCTTAAAGCATCTCTAGCATCAGCTTTAGTTGGAATAGGATAACTTCTATGTTTTCCTGCAAAGTCAGAACTTTTAACTTTAGGATATGGTTTTTTTGAAGATCCATAATCTTTAAATCTACTTAAACCTCCTCCATCTTTATATATATTTGTTTGAGGCATATTCCATCCTTTATTTTGTAATTCTAATTCAGTATCTGTTGGAAATATATTATATAAAAATTCTGCTTTATTTTGTATTAATTCAGCATTACTAGATTTAGAACTTTGTGCATCATGTAAAGCTTTTGTTATTTCTGCAACAGATGAATTTGGATTGTCAAATATTTCTTTATATTTTTTCTTATCTTCTATTCTTGTTAAATATTTATTAACATAGAAATCAGTTTGTGCTAGAATTGGATTTTTATAATTTTTACCTTCATCTTTTAACCAATCTTGATACCAATAAGAAGTTGGTTTTTCATTAGAAGGTGTATTGCTAAAATCTCCAACTCCTTCTTCAAAAGAATATAATCCCCTATTTACAACTCCACCTTTAGTTCCTTCTTGTATTTTATTAGGATCCCAAACTTTACCTTTTACATATTTATTTCCTCCTTTAGCTGTTTCTTGGTGAGACAATGCCATTAAAGCAGCTATTTGTTTTTTACTATATTTATCTTTTAATGCTTCATAAAAAGCTTTAGCATTATCAGCATCTTCTTCTTTAAACATTAAAGTGGATTTTTCATTTTTAAGATCTCCTAATATATTATGTTCTATTTTATCTATAGAAAAATTTTTTCCTGTAATTAAGGATTTATAATCAGAGAGTTTATTAACAAAATCAGGATTATATAATCTTTGAATCATTTCTTTTATTTTGAGATTATTATAAGGAGAATCTTTATCTTTTATCTCATCTCTAAGTCTTTTTATTAGAATATCTCTTAATTCTTCATTATTCATTATATAGAATATTTAACATTAATATCATGTAATATAACTTTCCTATTATTATCATTCTTTAATCCTAATTTAATAAATTGCCATCCATTTCTCATTCTGATTAAAGATTTTGAATGTCTAGGAATAGGTGTTCTCCATATTCTAAATCTTTCTCTTAAATTATTACCAAATATTAATGGAACTTCTTCTGAATTTTGTCTCTCATTCCAAGAATGTATATAATTATATGTTTCATTATACACATCTTTATTCCATTTACTATTTTCTAAAGAATAACATTCAGATCTAAATTCTATATTATCATATGTTTTATCTAAATCATAATTCTCATTAGATATAATAGTAATAGAACTATCTTTTAATTCTCCATAAAAACTATTATAGTCTCCTTCAAATTGAAGATATAAATGTTCTATATTATTTACTATATGATCTGTTAAGAAGGTATCTTTATAATTAATAAATATATTTGGTGTAATGTCCATAAATTCAGTAAAAGCATTAGCAGCTTCACTAAATATTAATGACTCTGTATCTTTAAAATTAAAATATATTTCATCATTATTATTATGGAAGAAAGAATTAAAATCTTGAGATAAATCTATATTAGACATATAAGAGTGGAACCCATAATTAGTGGAGATATCTTGCATTCCTTCTCCTGTAATCTTGTTAATAGAACTATTGGTATCATCTATATAATAGATTCCAGTATTAGAAGAACATATACCCCATTTATTAGTAGTTCCAGATTTAGTAGTAATATATCTTTTATCAGATAAGAATTGTCCAGTTCCTAACTCAATAGGTACTCCATCTGAAGGAGTTAATTGAACTCTAGGATTAATAATAAGATAACTTACAGCAGTATCTTGAAATCCATACATGAAACTGTTAAATTCTTGTAATTTTCTAATTTCACCATATTGACCATCAAGATCTATAAATTCATTTTGAAGAATATTAGTAGCATTATCTATTTTAGATCCTAATGTTTTAGTACTACTAGCAATTATCTTATTGGGAAAATTAGTTTGTATATCTACATCTGAAGGTATTTGAGAATAAGTAAATAGATCATTTAACTGATTATATACTTCATTAAATTTATAATATTGTTCAGGTTGTGTATATTTAATATCAGTTAATTTATCTGAGTTATCTATTCTTCTATCTAAGTCTATAGTAGATTCTACCATAAATGATAACACTTCTGCAACTCCATTTGTAGCTTGTGTATCTGTAATATATGATTTTAAAAGATTAAATCTTTGTAGATAAATATCTCCTTGATCTGCAATAATATCAATAGGTTTCTGTATAGTATTAGAATATTCTATAGGAACTTCTTTACTACATACTATATATAGATTATTGTTATTATCTGTTTCTCCATATTGTCCAGATTCTCCAGTTATCTTTCTACTAAGTTCTATTATAGGAAATTCTTTAGTAGTCCAATTATAGGTTCCTTTTTCTCCATGCTCTATATCAGAAATAGGAGCATACTTAATATCATTATAGGCTGTAAATACATCATCTATTGCTTTATCTGTATTACTTTGGAAATGATAATAAGGTTGAACATTATCATATTCAGGTAATTCTGCTACAGCAGGAAAAACTATATGTTGAGATGTTTTACCATGATATGTTAAAGTTTTAGTAGCATCTCTATCAGTATAATGAAGATCTATATCTGAATTATATTTTATAGATTTACCTATATTCTTCATAAATAAATCAACAGTGCCATTATTAGCTCCTCCATACTGTTTTTCACTATCAGTTCTCAATAAAGTATATTTATCTGAAGAATCTTTTTTAATAGGATCAAATCCATAATAAGCTCTAAAATAAGAAATTTTATGATTATTAGTAGGGCTATCATAAGTAAAAATCAATCCTTCTCCATTACTAAGATAGCCAGGTCTAAGATAAGTTAAAATTCTATCTTCATATCCTGGAATACTAGCACTAACAGTTACATTCTTATTATTAGTAGTGTCTAATGTTGTGGAAGATGATAATGTCCATCTATTAGTTGTTACTCCAACCAATTTAACTTCACAAGAGTTTAAATCTAATTTGGGTTGATCTGGAAAAGATATTTCAGGAGACCACATATTTACAATACTACTATCTCCATAAACACAATAGTTAGAATCAGTAGTATCTGCTATAATACTTACAGGATTATAAAAAGTTGAATCTTTTGCATCAAATTCTATATTATCATATACATAACTATCAGGACTACCTAATACTCCAACTGTTAAATCTGCTTTTCCACATAAAGGCTGAAATACTCCTTTAGCTGGAAATATTGCATGTGTAGGCATTTTACTAGAAGTAGCTACTGTCTTTTTATCAGGACTATTAATTCCCATATTTCTAGTTAAATAATCAGGCATAGCCCAAAAACCAGTGTCTCTTTGAGTTCTTTGAAAGATGGTGGGAGTTAATATACCCTGAGACAGTATACTAGAATTTGAAGTATCTCTTTTAACTCTAACTATTCTAGCTCTAACTATTCCAAAGTCTTGTACTAGTATCTTACATAAACTTATGGGAATTGTAAAAGTTACTCTAGAATAATTAGCAGATATGTTAACATTTAATCCATTTTCAATTTCATTAAAAGGAGCTTCTGTATAAGATTCTAATCCACCTCTAGGATTAGATTTGATATTATTTATTCCTCTAGGTATATAAACATCTTTTAGATATATTACTTCTAACCATTGTCCATATTTATCACAAAATTGTATTCCAAATCTATAAGTTTCCCCTCTTTTAAAAGAAGTTTTAATTTTTCCTTTTTGATCATTTTGATATGGATTATATTTTAAACTAGATTGTATATTACCTTTCCATGTTTCATTAGCAGCAACTGAAGTGCTATTAACATCTTGAGTGAAATTTTGTTGTTCAGCAGGTAATATTGTATAAGTATCTATAATTTGAGTTTCAGCCCCTATACTATATTTAATAAAGTTTGGACTGGCATTGATTAAATCATTATCACTACTTTTATAAGTTCTACTAGTTTTATCAAAATCTAGTTCTTCTGCTCCTTGAAAATTATATTTACCATTAGGATCTATTAAATCTTGTAGATTATTATGTTCTTCTTTATAATTAGCAAATATTAATCTATTTGAATGTTGAGCAATACAATTAGGAATTAAAAAATCTGATCCTAAAAAAGTTAATTGTTCTAATGACACATCTTCTAGTGATACTAAACCATTATCTTTATAATTTAATGTTAGATTTCCTGTAGGAATTTTAGTATTTCCATCTTTGATATATTCATCTTCTAATTTACCATCATAGATAAGACTAATCTTAGGAAGACTATTATATTCAGTTCTATGTATTCTATATAATTTTATATTAGAAAATCCTTGTTTAGGAATTCCTCCTATTGTTATATCAAAAGCTACAGGAACACTAGTGTCTTTTTCATATCCCTTACCTGTACTAGTAATAGCATATAATTCACTTAGGCCACTAAGTTTAGATTGAGCTCCATATTTTCTATATAGATTATATCCATATTGAATCATTCCTGCTTTAAATAAACCTCCAGTAGTTTGGCTAACTTCAATATTACCATAGCCAATTTCAGGAACAAAATCTATAACACTAATATCATTCTTAGCTCCATCTGCTATATTTACATATCTAGGTTGATTTAAACCATCTATCCAATATACTTTTATAATAGAATCAGATTCATACCATCCTATGGTTTCTATCTTATGTTGAATATTAAAATTCATATTTCCTTCTAAGATAGTAATCATTTGATTAGTTTCTGTATCTATTCTATAAATTCTATCAATAGCAGGATTTTCTTGATGTGTAAATAATACTATATAATTTTTAACTTCACAATGTCCTAATATGATTCCTTTAATTGCTAAAGTATTTCCTTTGTCATCTGTTACAATATATTCTTTATTACCTTTCTCATTAGTTACAGCAAAAGTAGTTTGACTGTCTGTAGCTAATAGTCTGGCATTTCTTATCTCATAAGCATATTCATTGCTAAACTTAGATTTTGAGATATCTTGATTAATTCCCTTAATCAAATGTTTTTCAATCTTAGGTATTCCCATATTATTGTGTTCTTAAATATTCCTTACTTCCTAATGATGCATAATATTTATCATGTTGTTTTAAATCAGGAATAAGTCTATTAACTATATTTGTAAAGTTTTCTGCTTCATCTAATGACATTTGATGTAATTGAGTACTAGCTCTACCAATAGACCAAGCATATCTTTGTTCTACCATTTGAAGTACTTGATAAGGCATTCTCATATTTTCTACTAGTATAGTATAATATTGAACTTTAATATAATCAATTAAAGCTCTCATAATAGCAAAGTTTTCAGGAACCATAGGCATTCCATCCTCATCTACTACTATACCTCTATATGCCATTTCAACAAATCCATTTCTAAAGGAAGTATAAATCATTCCATTATTGATTGTATAAGTTAAATCAGATGGACCTTCTTGATAACAATATTGTTTTCCTGTAGGATGGAATGTATCTGTAGATCTTCTCATTGGAATGAAAGCTTTATCATTATTATGATGCCTCATTCTTAATTGTACTTCTTTAACAAAATTACAAGGTAACTTACCCATGTAATCTTTTATCTCTATATCTGAATCTGTTTTATAATCTCTAAGTAACTTTGGAGAATTTAATATCTGAAAGAAGTCAGTAACATAAATTACAACTGCTTCATAATTTAAATCTGCCATTATATTATTACTTTTAAGTCTATCTAACAGTTCAACTAGTTTTACATATCTCATATTTCTCTTGTTCTAATGCATCTATTTTATGTTCCCTGATATTTTTAGAAAACTGTCTAGACATTATTCTAGCAGGTTTATATTTCAAAAATCTTAGTTTATCATATCTATTAGCAATATCTGAAACAGTATATCTTATCTGATACATATAACCATCAGAATGTTGATTTAACAGATAAATAACTTGTTTATTCTCTTTAGCTTCTGGATCAGATTCCCATAATTCTTTAGTAGCTTTATAATTTATAGGAAGATTATTAACTAATTCTCCTCCTTCAAATTTAGGACTTTTAAAATATTTCCTAATTCTTATTTGTCCTAATCTATAAGGAAACTTTATATCCATAGCTTTTTCAGAAATAAGGAAAGAATATTGTTCCATAATAAAATCTAAAATTTCTTTATATTTTTTATATGGAATTTTTTTACAATTCTTACAATAATATTGCCAATAATCTTTACAACTATATGAATTCTTAAATTTATGTTCTCTTTGTTCACTCATAATTATACTCTAGATCTTTGATCTTCAATGCCTTCTCCATCATTAATAACATCTTTAGGTCTTTGTATTCTAGTAAGTTCTTCTAATGTTAATTTAATAATAGGATCTACCATAGAATTATTAATAGGAAATTCTTCTTCATAGTAATCTCCTTCATTTCCATTAGCAAAATATACTTGAGAAGGATCAGAAAAAACTCCAAATATTAAAACTTTAGTTAGATTAGTAAAAGATGAATTAAAAGATTTTAGATATAATCTTTCATTTCCTAATGCTACATATAATAAATCTTTTGTCCATCTATTAGATCCAACAGTAGGCAATCTTTCAAATGTAACTAAATTAAAAGGAATTGCTGTGTAATCTGTACTCATTATAATAGTAGTAGCTACTCCAGCTTCTTGTGCAAAATCTACCATTTCAGGTATTTTATCTACTGATCTTAATAGCACTTCTGAATATTTTAGATCAGGAACAACTCTAATTTTTTCTAAAGGAACATTTAATGTTTGATAACAAGACCTAGGTACAGATTTTCTAGCATCTTTGTAGTGTTGCTTTAGAAGAAAAGCTCTTTTATCTATTAAAATATTATAAATATATTCTTCAGAAAAATCTTGAATAGAATCATCTGAATTAATAGATAAGAACTGTAATACTCTAAATATTAGTTCTCTTGTTTTCATTCTATTTTATTTAAATTAATTTACAAAGATACAACATTTTATAGCTTTTTCCAAACTTTATTTTTAAATACATAATCTGTTGCTCCTGTAATTTTAGCATTAGGATTTCTATTTACATATGTTGTTTTAAACCCTTTTGTTCCATACTTGATAAATAAGAATTTCTTAGGAATATTTTCTAATATCTGATCTATAGTATCTCTAGATTGATATTCTATTTTATATTGTTTTCCTAAATCTATAACATCTAAATCTAGATATGGAGATCTATATGTTGCTTTTATTGTTTTTATGATTGTATCTTTAAGATATAAGGTATCTATAACCTTATTTAAGAGGAGATTTTGATTCTCTTGAGTGATTGTTTGATTAACTTTTAAAAGTCTCTTATATTTAATATTTAGAGCCTCTATTTGTTTTTTAGAATCATCATTAATATTTTTATATTCATTAGTAGTTACTATCAAAGATTTAATAGTAGCTGCATTAAGAGAATCTTTAGTTTTAAAATTAACTATTTCTGTAGTGAGAGCTTCTTGATTATGAGATAATCTTTCTATATTAGCTTTCTGTTTTTTAATATATTTAGCTTGAAAACTAATAGTACATATTAAACCTAGGAGTACTATAAATACTCCTAAGTATAATTTCCATTTTATATTCATATTATTCTATTGTTATGGTTATTTGATCTGTAGCTTGTTTAAGCTTGTAATAGAGATTTTTAAAAGTCTGAGTACTGTTAGAAATCCACCCATCTTTGGTCTTCTGTCCTACTAGTAGGCAGCCAAGGGAATTGGATGCTTCATTTCCTACATGTATTAAAACACCTTCATATCCAGGAACATCTAATAGTCTGGGCAGTTTACCTTCACAGAAAGTTGCCCAAGATCTATCTTTAAATTTAGGACTTACTACATCTAAAGTGATTTGATAAGTTCCTTTAGGAATAGCAGTTTCTCCATATACTTTCTTAGATTGAATTTCTGTAACAGACATTTCATTAGTTAAACCCCTATCCACATCTTCAATTACATCACATTGATAAATGCCATCAATATATAATTTACCTTCACAATAGTTATCTTGATTATTTATTCTTTTTAAAACTAACTTCATAACTTAAAAATTTATATAAAACAAAAAATGCCCCCTATCAATTAAGATAGAGGGCTGTCCTAATAAAATTATGAAAAAATTACCTGAATAGTTTATGTTTTTCTGCCATAGTTCCATATAGATATGTTAAGAAAATAAAATATGCCTTAGCTTCAGGATATGGAAAAGAATCATCAGTTAAAGATTTATATGTATTATAAGCAAGTTCATTAATAGACTTACCCTCATATTTTTCTTTAGCTTTCTTCTTATTCATAATAAAATTAAAATCATACTTATTTACAGAAGAGAATTCTCCAGTAAAATGTAGATTATTATTTTTCCTAGCTCTTTCAGTTTCTTCAACTGACCAAGGCTCATCATCTTCAAAATCTAATAGAAGCAGACCACATTCAAGCATTTCTTTATCTAAATGATATCCATGTTCTTTAACATGTTCCATCATTTTAATATCACAATATTCTTTTTCTTTACCACTTTTCTCAGAAAATCTATTATGCATAGTCTCTTGCTCAAATGGTTTATTAGAATATCTTCTAGACATATTCATATCATCATTATAGTTTCTCATATTCTTAAAGCCTTTGTTCTCAAAGTCTTGTTTGAATTGATCACTAAATATATCTGAATCATATCCAGAGGTTCCAAATAGTTTACTCATCAAATGTCTCATAACTGATCTGTTTTAACTTGTTCATTTTTAGCATTATTAAATAAGGTTTTTAGAGATTCTAGATCAGATCTTTCAATCTCATATGTTTTATTACTAATCAAATTAGCTAAACCTTTAGGAACATTAGGAAGATCTCCAAGTTTAAATTTAAATCCTCCAGTCTCATCAATTAATTTGAGATATTTATCTAATAACCTATCAAGATGTAGATTACCTTCTGCATCTGCTAGTAAACTAATAAAAGAACCTATTTTATTTTCAACTATTTCATCTACTATAGGAAGCATTAGTTTAGTACCAAAATTGTTTCCTGTTAGTTGAACTATAATATTTTTAATCCATCTAGGAGCTATTTGTTTAAAAATTTCTACATCTGATATCATAATTTATTCCTTTCTTTTAACCATTGTTCAAATTCAAATTGATGTTTCTTATACTCTTCTAAATCTTCTAATTTTTGTTTATTAATTTCAACTGCTTTAGATTTACAATCTTTAATTACCTTCAATAAATTTTCAGAAATTAATCTACCTTCTCTAGTAGAACTAAATTCTTCTTTAAATTTATTAAGAAGAAACAATTGAAAATGCTGATTATAAAGATTATTAGCTTCTATAAATTCAGGTATTGAATTCATAGTCAACATATCTGATTCAGAAACACTAGATAATTCTACTAAGATTTCTTCAGATACTGATTTAGGCAATTTCTGAATATTATTATTAGTTAATTGTCCTAACTTTTCTTGTGCTAATTGAGCTTGTTCTGCTAACTGTTCTGCAATATTTTTCATAGTAATATAAGATTAAAAAGGGGAGAACTTAATCTCCCCAATTAATTATGCAGTAGGAGTACTAGAAGAAGCAGCTACTCTAGGGCAACCACATGATCCCCAAGGACCATTAGCTCCTTCATAACCTGTTACTACTGGAGTCTCAGGCAATACATTTACTCCATAGATTACACCACAAGTTTTCTTATCAGTATATCTATCTGAATGGTTTTGAGCCAATTGGAACTGCAATTCCAAAATCTTTTGCTCATAAGGTTTAGCTTGCTCTAAAGCAGCAATCTGTTTTTCAACTTGACAGAACTTGTCATTGAAATAATTATAAATACCAGTTTTCTCTTGCAAATCTTTGATTCTAGTATCATAGATTGCTCTAGTCAATAAAACATTATCTTCACATTGTTTAGCAGACATATATACTTCAGAAGGAGTATATCCAAATCCACTTACACCAGCAGCACCATATCCTAAAGTGTTATTAGCTATAATGGTTTCTCCACCACCAATACCACCTAAAAGATTACCACCATTTTTTACTAATGCCCACAAACCTAGAGCTGTACCTGCTATACCTACAATTTATTCATATAGAGTTGCAAGCTCTATACAGTTCTCTAATGAACTTCTACATCTTTATATATACATGTAGTTTGGACTATATCATCATCTTTTCAGATGTCCCCTACTTCCATCACCATTAGCTTGTGATGTACTCTATTTCTAGATAGTCTCTGAACCTTCTTTATAATGAATATAAAGCTTGGCTGCTGATTATCCTAAATATTAGGACTTTCCAGCAATTCAAGGGATTTGCATATAATATTTCTATTATATGGGACTAGTATGTCAATCCAAGACCTGCACCAGCTACTCCCTTAGAAGCAGCATCATCTAAACTTCTTGCCATTGTTTTAAAATTTAAGTTGTTAGTTAGTTAGTTTATATTGGAATATTGGCCAATTAATTCCAATACAAAGATACTATGTTTAGATGAGAAATATTCAAAATTTTTAAAAACTATACAATTTACTATAGCTATACTTTATAGCTTCCCATAATATTTTATAAAAGCAAAACCTTTTCTATGATTTAAATAGTCCTCTATTTCTTTATTTTCATATGCTTCTATCTCAAAGGCAGATGCTTTATAAGCTTTGTGATTAATTTTTGATATATCAAATTTTTCTTTTTTGATTAATGTTTTAAATATATTATATATTAAAGATATTAAATATTCTACTCCATATATAATATAATACATTAAAAAATAGATAAGTAACCACCACCAACTATAGAATATACATAATATAGCAAATGGAATTAAGAAAGCTATAATACACTCTTTATATTGTTCACAATGAATTAATTCATGTCTTAAAGATGAAGGCATTAAACTTTCTTTCTTTGTAAATATGTAGCCAAATAACATAATTGTATTATATCCTTTAAATAAGATTGTTTTAGCTAATTTACTATTGTAAAATACTTTACTCATAATCTTATGGTTGTGGAGTTTGATACATTATACCTGCAGCTCTTAAATTAGCCAATAATTGATTAAATTGAGCTTTAACACCTTCTAGATCAGTATCAGTTTGTAGATCAGTTAAATCAGCTGCTTGTTTAACTAAACCTAAAGTATCAGGAGTGGCAGAAGTAGTAGCACTAACAGTATTCTCTAGTTTAACTTTATCTGCTGCTGTCATCACTCCTGCTTTAGTTGTAGTTGCTGCATTAATAGTATGTGTAACATTTGCAGTTGACCAAATTCCAGTAGAAGTTTTATATAACATAGAAGCATTATGACTAACAGTATTAGTTGAATAACTAAAATTAGTTAGTTTATGAACTATACCAGTTATATTAGTACTTGCATTAGTTACAATATTAGCTAATAGATTATAATGATCTATACTCATCACTCCTGTAGTGTCACTAGAAGCAACAGGAAAGACAGTGCTAATACTTTTAGAAGAAAAACTATTATTAGTTTTATTATAAGTAATATATCCTGAAGTAATATTTAAAACATTATCTTTAGTTTCTAATACATGACTGTTAATAAAAGATTTTTTTTCTATTAATGCATTATCTAATTTATTATCTTGTAGATATTTACCCATATTAGCACTAAGAGCTTTATCTGTATCAGTACTAGTTAAATCATCTACAATATCTCTCATATCATCATTAGCCCAAACTACATTACCATTTTCATCTAGTTTAAGAACTTGATTAGATTTTCCATCTGTTGGAGGTAAAGTGTTCATATCTAAAAATTTCATCTTAAATTTATCTTGAACACCTAATAAATCTCCATCTTTAGTATTTAAAATTATAGAAGCTCCAAAAGGCAATTCTTTATTTCTTAGAACTGCCTTAGCTTCTTCTTTTGTATTATATATTATCATCACTTAAATTTTATTTTAATTGATCCTAACTTCTAGTAAAAGGTCCTATTGCTATATAATGAAAAACTCTACTACTTCCATCTCCATTAATTATTGTAAATCCAGAACTTGTATAGTCAGTAAATCCCCAGTTTTCTTGACCACCAGTACTAGTATTATCCCAGGATCCAGTCACTGACCAGACAGTATTAGTAAATGAAACTGGGAAATTTACTGCTCTTGTTGAATTTGCTTGAACTGTGAAATATCCCCATTGTATCATTATATCTCCAATTCTTTGATATCCATCTAAATTATGATATTGTGTATTAGAGCCTAATAAATAATATCTATTTTCAGGAGTTCCATAGAAAGGTCTTCCAGTATATTCCATTGCTAAAAATTTTTTTGATTTAGCTGAATATAAAAACATTCCTACTTCAGAATTATATCCTATTGATCCTCTAGGAGTTGTACTTGTTCCATCAGTATTAGAATCATCAAAGTACATCTCTATAGTCCTGCTAGTACCTGTAGAAACTCCTGTTCTTTGTAGTCTTAATAAAACTTGGTCACTATTTCTTATATATCCTCCTGTAGTTGGTACAAATTTATCTAATAGACTATCTGAAGTTAGAAATCCTTGTCCATTTACCCATTCTTGTGTAGTATAACCACTATCATTAGTTAATCTACTAATATTATCATTAGCTTTTACATAAGAACTGGCTGCTGTACCTCCTAATTGAGTTGAATTTGTTGCTGTTGCAGCATTACCAGTAATACTAATACCCCAAGTTCCACTAGCACCTGTTCCTGTTTTATTTGGAAACTTTTCTGCTGCCCATGATTGAGTTGCTACCAAATTATCATTCATATATAGATTACCCCATCTTCCTTCACATAATGTTGACTTGGAACCTCCTTTCCAAGTAATTTTTGTAACAGCAGTAGAACCTGATAGAGTTCTATAATTCATATATATTTCAGGATTAGCAGAATCAAAGTTAAATTCTTGTCCAATAACTTTTATAGTAGTATATCCTGTACTAGTATTAAACCTTGATAATGGGGCAAACTGTCCATTAGCCCAAGTTTGTGTTGCATATCCATCTAAAGAACTAGATGTTAAATATGTAGCTCCTTTAGTAACAGTTAATGTATGACCACTAGCAGTTATAGATGTGACAGCATTTCCAGAACCACTATTAGATATAGAGATACTTGGTATAGATGGTATTTGATCTGTAGTAGCTATTTGTTTACCAAATAATTTACCTATTCCTACTTTATTTGTAAAAGAAGTTACCTCTAATTCTAGAGCATTTACTCCAGACATTCCCACTCTAAAAATAGTACCAGTATCTAAGAGTGCCATATCAAGTAATCTCTCTGATAATGTTGTGGTATTTATGGTTGCACCAGATCTTCTGGCTAATAATAAAGGAGTTTGACCAGAATCACTAGGTACTTGAACACTTAATGCTCCAGCACCTTCATTCCAAGATTGACCAGCACCTCCAACTACATCAACTACAACATTATTTCTTCTACTACTCATAGTCAGAGCACCTGTTAATGTTCCTCCAGACAAAGGTAAATATCCAGAAACAGTAGGAATATCTGTAATTAAAGCTAATCTAGTACTGCCAGAAGTTGTACCAACTCTAGCATATCCATCATTATCTATAAATAAATATTTGTTAGAATTATAATTATATATATAAGCACCTAGACTATCCCTGAATCCTATTGCAGCTGAAGCAGTTCCCTTTCTAAGAACTCTCATAAAAGTTTCAGATCCATTAGTGTCATTATTATTAATTACAAGAGTTGTGCTTCCAACTGTATTTATAGTTAAATTGCCTGATAATGTCCCACCTGTTAATGGAAGATAATTACTTGTACTACTATTAATCTTTGATACAACCCAATTAGTATCAGCTAAAAATTTCCAACCAGTAGTACTATTTCCTGTAGAAGGTATATAATGTCTATAAGCTATTCCTATACCATCAATATCTGCAGCCAATTGAAAAGCATGATCATTTTGCCAGAAATAAGTTAAAAACATTCCATCATTAATGGTTCTACCTGTATTAGAATCAATTCCTGGAGAACCTGTTGAATCTCCTACAAATGATGATATATATAAAACATCATTGCCAGTTTTTGCTAAGTTTAGATTTGTCTGTCTAAAATTACTAGTAAATCCAGCAGCTGATTTAATAACTCCTGTAGAATATATCCCATTAGTAGGTACTAAATTGAGAGCATCACTAACATAACTTACTCCTATATATAATCCTCCAGTAGCTACTTTTTGAACACCTCCATTTGCATCTAAGAACTGTGTAGCAGATGTACTACCAATTATATATGGACCAGTTTCTCCAAAAGATATTTTATTGGTATGTAAGTTGTTTATATATGCAGCATTAAAACTCTGATCTGAAGTCCCAAGGAAACCTGATCCTCCACTAACTAATGTAGCTTTAGAATGAGGCAATAACCCATTAGTTCCTGCTTTAATATAAGTAAAATACTGTCCATCTTTATTTGTTAATATTGCATGATTATATGTATTTGTAGTATATGTTACTGGATTAGTTAGGTTATATTTATCCCAGATTTCATAATAAGTTCCATTATGTCCAATAGCCCACTTATCTCCTGCATATCCAAATACCCCTAACTGGGAGGCTTGTGAATTTATAGCTTGTATAATACAATGATTATCAGCATCAGTAGACTGTAATCTTAATTTAATATCTACTGATTGTTTTATTGTAAGTTGTCCAGTTAAAGTACCTCCAATAAGTGGTAAGTAATTAGCTAAATCAGTTGTGCTTGCTGGATTAGGTAAGTTATATTCAGAATATATAATATAATTTTTCCATGTAGATGATTCTGTATCATATTTTCTATAATATAAATCCTTAGCCATTAATTCTAGTGATACAGAAGAATCACTGTTTCCAAATAGTACCTTTTTTTCTGATGAATTGTGATAAAGTAATGTACTGCTTCCAGTAAATATTCTAAATGAACTTTCTGGAACTACCATTGTACTAGATACAGAGAATTTATTACTATAAAATTTATATGGAGTAGTTGCATATGTATTTTGTCCAGTAGTAATAAAACTATACATGTCAGGTGTATCTAGATTTCCATTAAACATGCCTCCAAATGCAAAATCATATTTAATAGAATTTCCTAAAACTATTTTATATCCTCTAGCTACAGAAGTATCTATCTCATAATGATATGAAACACCTATAGTTGGATTTATTTTACTGTAAGTTAACAGACTACCTATTTTTAATGTTTCAGAAAAAATATTTGAGCCAGTAAATGTATTATTACCAGATAATGTTACAGGATCTGGGAGATTATAAGCATCATATATTGAATAAGAACTGCCATTAATATAATGTATAATATTACTATTATCAGTTCTTAAAAATATTTTTCTCTTATTATTTCCAAATTCAATGGCATTATTTGAGGGCCAATAAGATAATACACTATCAACACTACCACTAATAATCATCTTAAGAGGATCTGTTGATGGGAGGTTAATACTTCCAGTCATTGTGCCACCAGAAAGTGGTAAATAAGATCCTTGTATACTAGTAATAGAATTTTGTAATAATTTACCTTGTTCTGCAGATAAAACTTTATTTGTTCCACCAGTAGTTAAATCATTTATAATATCTGCATGATATAATACTTCTGAATTATCAGAGTTTCTTTTAAATGTAAGTGCATATTTTGTTCCTGTAGTATATAAGTCTCCAATAAATTGAAATTTAGCTTTACTAGATCTAAAATTAGTTTGATTATCTCCTGTAAAGATTGCAAGATATTGATTATTAGTATTTATTTTTAATAATCCATTATTAGCTGAAGAGTAATTTAAACTAACAGTTTTATTATCTCCAAAATAAAGAAAAGATGAGGATGGAACAATGTTAGTAGTTTTAAGTCTCTTAGTAGTAGAATCCCAAGAAGTAAACATTCCACCAGTCATACTATCATCTCCATCTCTTAAAGCTAAGCATTGAATGTCTCCAATTTCTCCAGCTTTAAATCTATTATCAGATTCATCAAAGATAATTTGATAGTTAGGTTCTGTTCCTCTATCTATCTCTAATCCTGCAATTCCTTTAGTAACTCCAGCTCCTACTTCACCTTTGTTTAATAAAAGTAAATTATCTTTTATTTCTACAGTTTCTGCTTCTGTAACAAAGGATTGACCTTCTACTAAAAGATCTCCTTTAAATGTTGCATTCTTAGCAATAAAATTAACATAATCAGTATCAGCTGCATTTCTAACAGAAATAGCATCACTTTCATGTTTAATCTTATTACCAGTATTATATTTTAATTGAAATGTTGAATTAGTTGTTCCTAAATCAGTATTCTGTTCATGAGTTTGTCCTTCTAATGCTTGAAGTCTATTATCATGTTCAGTATCTTTATTTGTAGATCTAGTGATTTCATTATCTAACTTTGTTTCAATTCTAGATTCTTCTCCTTCAGCTCTATCAGTTTCAGTTTCAATTTTAGTATTTAAATTAGATTCAGCTGTAGTTGCTCTAGTTGTTTCTGCATCTATCTTTTTATCTAATCTATCATCTTCTGCTGTGGATCTATTTATTTCAGAGTCTAGTTTATTATCTATTCTAATATCTTCATTAGTAGATCTTTCTATTTCTTTATCTAGTTTAGTTTCTATTCTATTTTCAGCATTAATAGCTCTATCAGTTTCAGTTCTGATAGATTGCATAGCTGATTCAAAATAATTAGTTAGAGTATCACTTAATATTTTTCCTTGTTTAGCAGACAATACTTTAGTAGGATCATCAGTAGTTAAATTGTCCACTATATCTTGTTTACTAACAAAATTATCTGGAATATCTACAATAAAATCTTTATACTGATTTAAAAATTTAAGAGCTTGTTCTAAGGTTTTTAAAACTTCACCTCCATCATCTCCATATATTTTAGCTCTAAGCTCTTCAATTTTTGTTTGAATTCTTTTTAAAGTATTGTATTCATCAGATGCTCCTCCAATAAGATTAACAACTGCTGTGTTAATTTGATCTAAAGTCCATTGAACTCTAGATATTGTATCAGGAATATCTGCATCTACTATTTCAGATCTGATTTCTTCACTTGTTTTATGAATTGCTTTATTACTTACATGTTCTTGTAATTCTTTATCAATTCTTTCAATTTCTTCTTCATCATCATCAATAGTAGGTTCTATTAAACTGGTTTGAAAAGTGTACTTTCTTAACTCATTATTTTTATCTAAAGCAAAGAATGTTAGACCATAATATCTTTTCTGTACAGGTACTCTTTTAAGATATTGTTCTAATGTCTCCAAATTACTTTTAGAAACAATCCTATCATCAATAGGATCATTTCCTTGCATGTTAAAACCAGTTAATATATTACTCATTTTTCTAACTTATTACTATGTTAAAATGATTTGGAGAATCCAAATATTTAATTTCAGATGTTCTATAAACATCTAATTGTGTTGTTTTATCAGGTGTTAACTCTGATCTAATCTTTGTAAATTCATTTTTGACATTTACACCATTATTAGTAATAGAGAATGTAAATGTACTTGGAACTACAATATAGAGATATCCATATAAAGGATTAGCTACAGTACCATTAATATCTTCTTCAAATGTACTAGGTAATGATTTAACTAATAGAGCATTTAACACATGAATATCTGATATATTTTGAGATGCTGAAATACCAAAATAACAATTCTTATTATTTATAATTTCTTCAGCAGCAATTTCTATAGTATCAATCATTTGAGATAATACATCAATAAGATATTTATAGTCCTCTGAAGTAATTCTCCTAGGACATGTTTGAAATCTCATTCTTAATTCTGCAATAGTTGCAGGATCAAAAATATCTATATTGATTTTACTCATTATTATGCTTCTTTAATTTTAATACATAAATCAAATAGATAATCTGTGATTGCATTATTTTTATCTAATTCATCAACAGAATCTTTAAGTAATTTTAATTCTTCACTATTGAAATCAACATCTTTAGGTTTTTCTTCATTTTTCCAAGTAATACCTTTTTCATTTTGTTTAATTTCAAAAGTCTCAATTTCTTCTGAACTAAAATCCACTTTCTTAATTATATTTCTCTTATTAGTCATAGTTAAGAGAGCTCCCTTTTCAGGGAGCAACTCTAACATCATTAATCTTTCTTTTATATTTAGTTTCATAGTATTTATATTTTTTATATTAATTTCCAAATGAACCTTTAGTAAACATAGTTGGAAAACAAGCCCATTGATAAGAAGATATTTTTACTAACATAACACTATCTCCTGGATTATCCATAAGTAGCCATGAATAATCTTTACCAACATTTACTAATTTTTCGCCATTTCCTGCTATAATAGCAAATTGACCAGTTGTTGCATTAGAAATTGCAAATTTTATAGTACCTTTTGGTAAACCTGTTGGTATTACTATTTGTTTTTTACCAGAAGCAGTTCCTTCACAAATCCAAATTGAATAATCTTCATATGGTGGTGTCCAAGACTCATTAGCTGAAGTGAAATGGTGACTAGCTGTTCCTGTTAAAGCAAAATTTCCTGCTACATTTAATTGACAATCAATATCACAATACTCTCCTACTACATTTAATGTATTTAATTGAGCCCAAGGTGAAGTTCCATTATAACCAATAAAATGACTCCAACTTGCTATATTTGGAGTATCTATAGAAGAACTATAATTTTTATTACCTACTCCTATTCCAAAATTCCAAGTAGAAGAACTATCAAATTTATAATTACCCATTAAAGAAATATGTCCACTTTGATGCCAATCATCATTTTCAGTTACATAAACAGCTCTATTAGTCAAAAATAATCTTCCAAAGCTACTTCCTTGTGTTGCAGTAATTAATCCTTCAAATGTTCCATTTTTTGCAGTAAGATTACCACTAGAATCTACATAGAAGTTTCCTCCTTTAATGCCAAAGCCATCTTCATAAATATTTAAACCTCCAATAGTTCCTGTTGTAGCAGTAAGAGTTCCCTTAAAGTATCCCTCATCTGCTTCTATTTTACCTTTAAAATAACCATTATCAGCCCATATATCTCCATGAAAATATCCACCATAGCATAACATTTGACCATCTTCTCTAATTACAAATGTGGCTCCTTGGGGACTTTGAGATCTAGGATCATATTCCCAAAACTGTTGTCTTTCTTCTGGAGTTTTATCTCCATTTAAAAATTCTTGATATAAATTAGACCATTCTTGAGAAGATTCATAATTACCACCAGAATAAAATCTTACTGTTTGAGGTTCATATTCTCCAGGTAAATTTTTACCTCCATATATACCTGCTTTTTCATCAGTTAATTCATATTCAAAATCATTTTTCTTTTTAGCATGACCTAATCTAATCCAAGTGGTTAAGAATAATCCTCCATCTGTGATAGATACTCCTCCTAATGCATCTTCTAGATACCAATTCTCTTCATTAATCTTTCTCCAAGTAATAACCTTCAAAAAATTAATTCCTGAATCTTCACAATAAATTCTTATCTTACATGAAAGATATGTTTTATTAGTATTAAAAACTGTTGGGTATATTTGTCCTTTTTCTGAAATTCCAACTTCAAGACCTTCATCAGGTTCAGCTATTATAGAGTAATAATTATTTCCAGGAGTAGTACCTCCTTGTAGTCTATAAATAAGTTCTTTAGAACCTTTTAAAACTGTATATGTAGTTGATACTGATAATGCTAATTTATTAGGATCTAAGTAATCTGGATTTATGGTATCTTTAGTTCCAGGATCTACTAGTATATCATGAAATTCTTTATCTGCTATTACAGTATAAGAATCTTCTCCTTTATCTCCTGTTAATTTAATAGGTGTTGACCACTGTTCTCCATCTTTTACTTCTCCAGTAATAGGATTTTTTAATATTTTGGTCATCCATACATATAAGTTACCAGATGGTTGGGGTGGATTATCATACCAATTAGTACCAGGACTTTTTCCATTAGGATATTGTATAGGAGGAATATTTTCACTTAAAGCATATTTAAAATCTATATACCATCCATCAACTCCAACAATTTTAATAGGATCACCCCATTCACCTTCAGTTGCAGAAGGAGCTACTTTTTGAGACATCCAAATAACATTATCAGTAGTATCAGTATGCCATCCATTAGTAGTACCATCTCCTGTTGGTTTATTAGGTTTAAGTTCAGAATCATGATATGTTATATAAACACTAAAACCATTTGAACCATCAGTTCCATCAGTTCCATCAGAACCATCTGTAACCATTAATGTCCAAGCTGTTCCATTATAAATATAAACTTTACCATTATCTATATCTCTATATACCCAATTTATTTGAGGATTTGAGGGAGGATCTCTAAATTCACCTTTCCATTCAATACTAAGACCATCTTCCCCATTTTTTCCATTAATACCATCAACAGTCATTTGGTACCAAACACCACTTTGGAAAACATAACTTTTACCATCAGTAGTATTCTTATAAGCCCAACCATTTTCTGGATTTACTGGATGAGAATCAAATTCTCCCTTCCATACTATAGAAGTACCATCTACACCATCAGCTCCATTAATTCCATTAATACCATCAGTTATTTTAACAATAGTATGAGTATCATAATAATCTCCTACATCTACTCTATAAGTAACATAAGTATTACCATTGCTCCATCCCATCTTAGGGTCATTAGGACTAATAGTTAAAGAATTAGTAGTATCTTCTATTACTGTCCAATTGGTGTTTTCAGTTTTATATCTCCATATATATTGAGGATCAAGAATATTTTGTGTTAAAGCTATTATATTAATAACATTAGGAATAGGATCTCCTTGAAAATCATCTTTATATTTAAATAATTGATCTCCTTGTATCTCTACACTTCTAGCAGGAGTACCAATAGCTGTTTGTTTTAATAATTCAGAAATAGAAGGTTCTCTATTATTGCATAGATCTAATCTCTGACCCCAAAAATGCACTTCAGTACCTATTCCTAAAGCACTGCTTTGATAAGCTCTAAACATTTGAACTTCATCAGTGTTTTTAAATTTAAAAGTTCTAAATTTAACTGTATCAGAAGCTTTTCTGCCTGTTTTAGGATCATATATACCAGCATCAGATTTTTCTCCTGTATTGTCCTCTGAACTATTAATATAACCTACTAATAAATACCATTTATTTAATTCTGGTAAATCACCTCCCCAGAATAAACCATCAGAAGTTTGCCCTGAATATAATGAAGTATTAGGATCACATCCAAACAAGATAGTACCATCTCTCTGCATCTGTTTTACCCATATAGAATATCTATAAGTAAGATGATGATAAATAGGTATATTTGGAACATAAAAACCTCCATCTGTATCACCATCAGCAGTAGAAATACATTTCCATACTACATCTGGCATATTAAATGGAGTAGGTAATATCTCCCTTTTATTATTAGCATTAGTTCCATATTGTAAATACTTACTATAATCTCCTGATCCTTCATTCCATAAGAATCTAAAGAACATGTTAGTAGTATATTCATCAACTAATAATGGAGGAGTCCATTCTCCTGAAGGCTCTCCAGTTAGATTATTTATATTAAATGCTTGCCATAATAACCCATACCATTCATCAAATGTGTTAGGATTAACATTCCATCCTGCTGGACTAGCTCCTCTAGGTTGGATAGGTTCAAGCATATCTCTAGTATATATTATAATACTATTACTACCATCAATAATGTCAACAATAGTAATTCTACCTTTAGCTATCACTTGACCTACAGAATTCTTCAATCTAACTTCAAAAGTAGATTTAGAATCAACATCATCTGGTGTTATTAAAATAGTTTTGTTTATTCTAGAGAAAGTAGAAATAACTTGTCCATTTTTATCATATTGAATCCAATCATAAATATATGTTGATCCATCTTCATCTAATTCTTCACCATTTCTCCATACTTCAGCTTCTATTGTAATAGTTCCTGTTTTGTTTTTAAATATTGTACCTTCAGGAGTATTAAAAGATATTTGTAAAGGATCTTGTTGATCTAAGAATGAAGCTGTAGCATATACAGATTGATTATAAGTAATAGATTTTGAATCTAAATCTGTAATAACACATTTAAATGTTGCAAAATTTAATACAGTAGATTCTGGAATAGTAATTTCATTTGTAGTATATCCAGTAACTCCAAAATTATTTACTTCATCAATATAAGCCCATCCTATTCCTCCACTACTATTATAATAAGGATTATAAATTCTAGTACCATTAGGAACATCTTGTTTTAAAGTTTCTGTTAAAACTATAGTTGTAGAAGAATTTACTGTGGCTACCACATAATCATATCCTAAGATTCTTATGTTAGAATCTCTAACCATTCCTGTGGTATTATCTAGATGTAATACATTATCTCCAGTCTTTGCAGCTGTAGATGTAAATTTAGGATCAAATACTCCAGGTTTTTCAATAAACCATTTATATTCAACATCAGTATCATCTATATAAGAACCTCTCCATAAGTCACAATGAGCTTTTAAGAAATCTACATCATCATTTTTAAAAATACTTCCTAATGGATATAACATTATTGCCTGAATAGTAACTCCAGAAGTTTCTACTCTAACAAATGATAAAGATGAATAAAAAGGTGTTTCAGCCTTAGTTAATGGATCTACATAGATTCCATAAAATCCATATCTAATATTAGGATTAAGAGTTAATTCATTTGTTTTAATAGTAAGAACTTGATTTTCATCTATAACATGAGTAGGACTGTTTTCTATAGATAATCCATTCTTAGTCCATTTAAAGTCTTTAATATTTTCTTTTTGAGATATAAGAAGATTATCATCAGGATCTCCTGACCATACTCCTGGAGTTAAGACTAAATAAGGATAAACAGTCCAATCAGGATTTAATTTACCATCTTCTGTATTATATAATTGAACTAAAGATTTATTAGATTCTAAGGTAGCACTAATATATGTTGTATCTAGTTGATCAACAATAGTAATTTGACCATTCATGATCTTAGCACCATCTATAACAACAGTACAAATAAATGTAGCTTTCTTTTTAACATCTTTATTAGTAATCCTTATAGTTTTACCTTTAAGATTTTTATTGTTCCATTGAGTATCTGATGTAGGATCATCACTAATTCTTTTCCAACTAAATTCTTCAGCTGGAATAGTGTCAGTAATATCTGAACCTGCTATATATACATGTGTTGATAATTCAGTATCTATTCTATTGTTTTGAAAGATATTACCATTAGAAGAAGTTATTTCTACACTATATGCTCCATAACCATCTCTAACTTTAAAGATTGTTAGTTGGTTAGTATAGATATCATTAACAGTATATCTTAATGAAATCATATCAGTATTATTCCATAATGCTGAATCTGGAGTTATAGTTAAATTATCAGATGTTGCTCCTTCAATAATTTTATAAGTACCACCATTAGAATATTCCCATTTTCTAGCTGAATTAGTGGAAGGAGTAAAATTATAAGCTACAGCTTGAAGATTTATTTCATTAGGAAATACTGTTCCTTCTCCATCATATTTAAAAGCTGTAGTATTAGCAATTACTGTTACTAATGATTCTTTAATATTATATTCTCCTTTAGGATAAAATTGTGAAGGAACATCTTTAAAATAATTAGTTACATTATTGGTAGGAGCATATTCCTTTTTAAAAATATCTGAAGAATTAACTATATATTCTACTATAGAATAAATATCTGTGATATCTTGATTAGAAGTATAGGAATAACATCTTAACTCCTTAATGACATCCAAAACACCTTTTAAAATAACAAGTTTCCTATTTTCATAGGAATGACCATAGACAATGAGATTATTATAATATGATTTTAATGATGAATACAAAGTTGTTAATGTATTTATCATAGTGTGATTTGTTTGTTATTTTGTACATTTTTATATCCCTCATATGAGGTTTTATGATTAGCTTGAGCTAGATCATAGTTTAATAGATCATCCCATATTTGAACAGATGTAGAAAATTCTCCTAAAGTTAGAGAATTCTTAAAAATTTCTTCTTTTAAAATAATATCTATAATTAACTGTTCATTTTTACCACATGTTTTTACATATTCTTTAAGCAATTTAATTTTAGTGTGATAAAGTGGTAAAAGATTAACAGCAGCTGAAATTACTAGATCTGAATCACAGTAAGTCTCTGTTCCATTACTAGAAGTAGGTTGTCCAATAGTTTTAATATAAACAAAATAAAAATACCTTTCAAAATCAAAAGCTGCACTAGAAATAGTCATTTTAACTTCTTTTCTATCTTCACCTAAATTTTCTCCAGTGAGTTCAACTAAAATATTTTGCTTATCAGGATAATCTATAGTAAATTTATCATACTGCACAATGGCTATCTTTTCTAGAAAGACATTGGCATAATCTGGACCATCTATTACATTAGTCCAGAGAAAAATTCCATCTCCTAATGGAGACACTCTACATTCATGTATTTCTACCATAGTTAAAATAAAAAAGGGGAGACAGTATTACACCATCTCCCCATGTTATATATTAATCTGTAGGAGACAAAGAATTAATAGTAATTCCTAGAATAGTCCCCAAAGTATCAGTTAAAGTCTTAGCAGCAGCTTTAGCAGCATTATGACTAGCTTTTACTGGTTTTTTATTTCCATCTAGATCAAATGGGAATACAAAATACAATTGTTTTTGTGATTTCTGTACATCTTCATTATGTCCTTGATAGAAGAAAGTAATATCTACCATTACATAGCCTTTAGATGCATCTGCCATGTAAGAAGTTTCAAAGTTATTGGGATAACCCATATTTCTATAGATATCTCCTCTTTCTCCTAAATAGAACCATTCTTGTTCAGCAATAACTTTACCATTACCTTGACCAAGACTATGATATTTAACTTCAGTACCTGCAGCATCAACAAATTTATCTTCAGTAGTCATTTCTCCCTCACCAGTAGGAATAGTAACATTGAACATAAGTTTCTTTGCAGGAACTTTATCCTTATTAGAATATTGTTCTTTCTCTTTAATTACTAGAGTAGCTGAAGTGGTTGCTCCTTCTTTAGAGAATTCCAAATATTTATTTCCAGGAAGCTTAATAGCAGTTCCACCTTTAGGAGTATACTGGAAAGATGAAGTGAAAGATCCAGTTTCATGCATAAACTGATAAGCTAGATCTTTAACAAGACCATCAACTACAGCTTCTGCATCATCTCCAGTTTTAGCAGTATAAGATGCTAACTTAAAATATTGATTTTCAGGACTTACTGAATACCAATCCAAGAATTGAATTTCAAGAACATATTTAACACCAGCAGTTACATTAACTGGAGTTACAATTACTTCTTTAAATGATTCTGGAGCATAATCAGTAGTCTTAGCATATACTACTTGATCTTTATAGATATTATCTGTTTTAGAGATATATCCTTTATTATTTTTATATAAGAAATATGCATAGTTGCCAGCAGTCTTTTTTCCAAGATCATTAAATACAGCAGCTTGTCCAGTAGTAGCTGAAGTAAAATTAGAAGGAGCAGCAGCAGAAGATGCTCCAGTAACAACATACATATGTCTTACCTGTTGATTTGATAAAGCACTCATTTATATATTATTTTTAAAAGTTTCTTTGATTTAATTGAACATGAGCTTCTAAATTAGAGGGATTATAATCTCTTAAAGCTAATTCTACAGCTCTATTCAATATATTTAAATGTATATTAGAACCTAATTTACAAAGAGTTTCTTTAGTCTCTCCTTTAATAGATAATCCCATACCTTCATATAATCCAGTTGAAAGATCTTCTAGTATTATAGGTTCTGGTTCTATTAAATAAGTTACTTCATAGCTAGTAGGTTCTTTACTAGAGATAATATAGATACCATCATTCTTAGTTAATTTAAATACTTTCCTTTCATTAGGTTTTTTAAAAGGATTAATAAGATTGACATTTAATTCATCCCATGTAGTAGGAATAACTAAGATAGTTAATGGCCAATTAGGTATTATAACTTGTTCATTAATTGGATACCAGATATTATCTGCAGTTTTAAATCTAGCTTGATTATAACCTCTATATTTAGATAATTCTAATGGACTCAATGTTTCTGTTCTAACAAGATATTCCAAAGCTGTCCTTATATGTTCTGTACTATCCACAGCTTCATGGTATATATTTTTACCAGAATAAAATTCTTTTACAATTTCATCCTGTGCTTGTGTTAGAAACAAAGATATTTCATAAGAATTCAACTCAGGAGCAGACTTATCAGAATTATTATAATGTAAATTAAAACTCTCTATCCATTCTTTAGAATTATTCATTATTCTTGAGCATTTTTGATTTGAGATTGTAATTTAAGATAAATTGTTTGGTTCTTAGGACTATTCAAGAATTTAACACAATTATCTAGTGTAGGCTCTTCATTTTTTTCACATACTGGTGTATTATCTGCCATGAAATAAAAGTCTCCTCTTTTCTTCATTATTCCATATTCTATTGCTTCAATAATATTAATCTTAGTATCTAAGAATTCATCATTAGCAATCTGTAAAAATTTCTTGGGTTCCTTTTCAATTTCTTCTGTTGCCCATACAACCAGTTGATCTAATTTAGTATTGTTATTAATAGGTTTATTAGTCAATAACTGTACAATAGTTTTAACTTTAGGTTTATTCTCTTTAATAGATCCTAGCAAAATATAAGCTTGTGCTCTAGCATTAGCAACAGCTGTTTTCTGAGCTAATTCCTCTCCTTCATTAATAATTACAAATCTCCAAGTACCTAATTTCTTAGATTGAAGATCTTCCAATGAAGGAGCTACTAAATCAGTATTATTAACAACTACTTTATATTTAATATAGTCAATAGGATCACTTAGATTAAATGTAGTATCTTCTTTTTTTAAAGCTACATTAAAATTATCCCAATAATTGTTCTCTTTTCTATGTACAGATAAAGCACCTGATTCAAGTCCTAGTGTTTCCTCCAAGAATGCTTTTTCATTATCTGTCAAAACATTTTTATAAGAACCATTTCTTAATACTGGTACTGTTAATACAATACTAGCTCCCATAGATAATCCTCCATATTGAGGATTTTTAGGATTAGTAACAAACCCATCTGGTTTCCTAATAAATCTAACAATGACTTTATTATCTTTTAAACAAGATACAATCCCTTTTGATTTTGTTTCTACCATCTTCTTCTCCTTAAATATATTTGGGGAGGAATTATCCTCCCCCATTTAATTAAACAGCTCTATAAATTAAACTCATAGTTCTCTCTGCATCCAAAATAAATGCTCCTAAAGAAGCCATTTTATGGATTACACAAGAGTCTTCATCAAATGACATATTATTGTTATTCATTTGGCCTGTGAAAGGATTTCTAACATTATTTATTAATACAAGGTCGCTAATCTTGTATAACACTTTTAAAGTGTTCTCTATATCTCTATAGAGGTTGGACCATATCTTCATTCTTTATATCTTCTAATATAAAGAAGCACTGCACTTCCCCATGCTTATGGGTACTCCCTAAAGGGATGGCCTCTGAACTTTCTCTATTTCTAGAGCTAAGCTGCTGATTGTCTAATCTTCAAGATTGTCACTAATTAAAAATCTCCACTTTCTTCCTTGACATATATTCTTAATACAAGAGTAAGAAACTCCATATAATTTAGAAATATATTTCTGAGAAAAACCTTGATTTAATAAATTAGGTATTTGTTTTACTTGAAATTCTGTTAATTTAGACCATCTATGTTTTTCACCAGATTTTCTTAAACCTGTTCTAAAAGCATGATTAGTGTTTTCCTTAATAGTACACCATTCTAAATTTCCAACAGTGTTATTTTGTTTATTTCCATCCAAATGATTTACTATTTCATAATTATTTGGATTTTCTATAAAAGCTTCTGCAACTAATCTATGTACTCTAAAAGATTTACTTTTAGAATTTTTCCATAATGTTACAGTTAAATAACCATCTTTTTCTATTGATTGGGTGATAGGTTTTGAATAATATTTTCTAATACCACCATTTACAATCATTTCTCTATCTAGAGATTTAACATTTCCAAGATTTGAAATTTGATAATAGCCTTCAAAATCTTTAATGTCTTTCCAAATTTCCATATTTTATTTTTTATTAATTAGTACTTGAAGCTCTAAAGAGTTTCCAGCAATTCACAGTGTTTATTAAAGTTTGAGCTTAGGCAACCTTTCTTTGCTGTGTTAACCCAAACTGATATCCTCTGTGTTCCTCCTCACCTTTAATCTTAGCAATTTGGATATTTGGCTCTTCTGTTGAACCAATATAAAGAATATCATATCTGTAAGATTCAGTAACACCTCCATCAGGATGTGGAACTTTATTTCTTACTGGATCATCATAGAATGGATCTACTTCCAAGAATACTTCTACATTATTAGGAGCTCTATAACCAACAAATTGGAATCCAGCAGTTAAAGCAGTCTGATGTAAATTAGAATTAGCTTTAGAGATAATTCCAGGTTGATCAGAACCTCTCAAATATGAGAATGCTGACCATCCAGATACTACATCTAGAACAGCTTTATTAAATTGGATTGCTCCATATTCACCAGTTCTCAAAATAAATTTCCTATCTTTCATATCAAGTTTAGATACAGACAGATCTACTAGAGCTTTCTCTAATAGTTTAAGATCAAATTTATTATAGTAAACAACATTACCATAACTCATTTGTTCCCTAATACCTGCACCCATCTTGATAACATTACCAGATTTACCAAAGTCATAGTATTCACCATGTTCATCTCTATTAGAGACTCCATACATCAATACATGAGATTTATCTTTAGCAAATTGTTCCTCTAATGTCCAGTCTACTTGATGAATCCACATTTTATTAACTTGAAGTTTACCTTCCTTAGTCATTACAGGAATACCAGTTTCAAGTTTTCTATTCATCTTATTTCCAGCTACCTTAGTAGAAATTCTAATAGTAGAGAATTCATTTCTCATAGAGAATGGAGTTGCATATCTTACCTAGTTTTTACTTTCTCAGCTCTTTATCTGAGAAACCTCTTATTTAGAGGCAACTTGGAGTACATTTTCTTCCTTAGCATTACCTATTAGGAAGTGGACACTCTTGGGAAAATTATACTGTCAAATAATTAACATGGTATCTTTTAAATAAAGAATATATAGTTCCTTTATCTACTTCAAAATGTTTAGAAATCTCTTTAACAGATTTTCCATCATTAAACATTTTAATAGCATCCAAACATTCTTCTGGAGTCATTTTAAAATGTTTTTTACCTTTATTTATACCATGTAATGAAAGGATTTTTAAAAGAGTTGCATAACTACAATGATATTTAGATTCTATTTCAGATAATTTTAATTTTCCATCTAAATAATCATTTATTAAATTATTTTGTGCTTCTTGATCTTTCAGAATAGAGTATCTAATTCTAAGATCAACACCTCTTTTTTCTAAGAATTCTTTCAAACCTGTTGGACTACAATCATATCTTTTAGATAATTCCCTTAAAGAATATCCAATTTCATAATCCCTTTTAAGTTCTAAAAATTCTTGATGATTTATGTTAAGATTATTATTTCTTATCTTAACATTCATAGAATGTAAAATCTTTAAAATAGTAGCTTTATCTACATTATATAATTTAGAGATTTTATATCCACTAAATCCTGATAAATAAAGCTCTTTTATTTCATCATATTGATTATCAGAAATTATCTTTCTTTTACCATCTCCTCCTATAGTAGAATTATATCCATTGTTAAATGTATCATATTTAGCAATGTAAAATATTTCTCTACTATCTAAGTCTTCAAATTCACATTCTTCCAAGATTTCTACTGTAAAATTATCTGCACCATATTTTTTAATTGCATTATGAAAATAGCAATTATCTTTTTTAAATTGATGTTGTTTCCATCTAAATTCTACAGTATATCTAGTTTGTCCAATATAGGACTTTCCATTTACCTTATTGGTAATTTTATAAATATATCCTTTCATTAGATAATTATTTTATCCTCATTTCCTACTCTCTACACTGTGCATTCTAGTTAGGAATGCATTAGCTAGGTATTGTACCTTAATAGGTAGTTCCACCTAATTTGCCCATTTTTTAACTATCCATTACTGGAATAGGGTGACATAAAATATTCTCAGTCTATCACCAACTTTTCTACTCATCTCTCTTTCTACAGGAGCATATTCATCAGAGAATCTTTTACCTCCAACTAGCTCTTCACCAGGACAACCATTCTGTTTATTCTTACCTGTAAGTTCTACTTTATAAACATAATATGTACCTTCTACTCTAGGCTCTTCAAGAATTCTAAAAGGATATTCCTCATTCTTTTCACCCACAATAATGTAACCATCAAAGAAATAGTTTTCAGGGAATACTAGTTCGATAGTAGATCCACCAATACCCACATTAAAGTCATCAGCTTCAACAACAGTACCATTATATCTAGCTTCAACCAAAGCAATATTTCTCCTAGAAGAACCAATAAGTTCCCAAGTATAATCATCATCTGTTTCAAAATATTTAACAGGGAATCTCATCAAATTTCTTTCAAGAGACATACCTCTATTTGCATAGAGTAATTTAATCATAAGATTTGAAGCTTTTTGAGGGGCACTCTGAAAAATAGAAGCCAAAGCATTATCTGAAACCAAACCATTTAAGGTCTTGGCTTCTCTCATTACATACTTTCCAATCATTTTTATTCAATTAATTATTATAATATTTAATCAAGGACAATATCCCAATCTCTTCCATAGATACCAGAAGATTTTGAATTAAAAGGTAAAGGATTGTCTGATAAGCCAATAGGTTGAGAAGTAAGTACTCTTTCTAAATCATCTACAGCTTTCTTTTTAGCAACTTTCTTTGTTGCTTTCATAATTCTGTCAAAGCTTTTAAAACCATCAGTTAAGACAAATAATGTTCCAATAACTTTTTGAAAATCTTTTGGATTTTCTTTTGCATATTTTTGAACAGCATTTAATGGTCTTCCATTATCATCTTTAGCAATAGGTTTTTTAAGAGTGTTTAAAATTTTCTTAGAAGTCTCTTCTGTGATTTTAATTCCTTTAATAGGTTCTCTATCTTTAGAAATAGATTCATATAAATCATTATAGAAATCTTCTTGTTCTTTTTTTAATTTCTTAGCTTTCTCTTCAGCTTCTGCATTAATTTCTTCTATTTTAGAATTAAAAAATTCTTTATTAGATTCTAAAGCATCAAATACTTCATCAATATCATCTCCTCTATCAAATATCTTTTTAACTTTAGCTTTAGCTTTTTCTTCAGACATTCCTCTATTAAGATAATCTTGATAGATAATATTTGCTCTTAATGCTTCACCATCTTGTCCTTCTTCTTTCAATTGATCTTCTGTTAAACTTTCCAAGTAATCTAAGCTATTCTTATATTGCAAAATTTCTTTTGTATCAGCTCCATTTTCAATAGCTTTTTTAATAAACTTGTCAGTTTCATCTAGTTTGGATTCAACTTCTTTTTCAATGTATTCTTTAAATACATCTTTGAAATCATCCCAACTTTTTAATTCTTTATTCTCTAGATCAAGATCAGGGAGGACAGATTCCTGTTTGAGAGCATTTGCTAGGGTATTGTAGAGATTTGGAGAAGAAGTTGTTTCCTCAACAGTTTGTTCTTCTTCCTCCTCTGCTTCTTGATCCTCACTAGCTACTCCCCCTGGATTATCATCCTCACTAGTATTATTTTTATTTTCACCTTCAGGTTCTTCTTCTGAAGTTTCAATTTCTTCTTTATTTTCTTCAGTCTCTTCAATTTCATCTGGAAGAATTTCCATAAAATCATTAAGACCTAAAATATCTACATCATTCATTCTTCTTCTCCTTTAATATTTTATAATTCACTCAAATGTTTTAATGATTCTACTAATGATTTTAACTCATTAATAGTTTTAGCATTATCTTCACAAATCTTTTTTGTGGCTTCTAATTGTGCTTGTAGAGATTTATTTTCTTCTTCCAAGACAATTATTCTACCATTTAATTCAATAATTTGTTTAGATCTTTCTTCTATCTCTTTTAGAAGAGCATTATTTGTATTTAAATAGTAATCACTAGACTCTTTAATAACTTCAAAAGACTCTTTTTTTCTTTTATATTTATTAGTAACAAAGTAAGTTATTGTATTAGTTACTAGAGTTACTACAGCCATTATAATTCCTTCATTCATGTCTCTTTGGTTTTAGTATCATACTTATTTTTATTTTCTCTAGCAACTTCTAAGCTCTTATCTGCTTTATATTTTTCAGTTTGAGCTTTAGTTTCAACTTCCTTCTCTTTAATTCTAAGTTCTTCTCTTTTTAAAGAGTTAGTTTCCATAGCATTCATTTCTTCTAATGCTAATTTATTCATTTCTACTACATCAGGAACATTATTATTATTAACATCTTTATCTTCAGAATAACCTAAAGCTGATATAGTAGCCACTTGAATTTTAGTTTGGTTATCTTGATCAATTTTATATTTCTCAAGATCTAATTTAGCTTGTTCTATTTGAGCTTGTTGTTCTAATTGAGACTGAGCCAATTCTTGTTCAGCTTGTTGTTGCTGTTGTTGTCTTTCTTGAATATCTGCTTCATCAATTTCAATAGTTCTTTGTACTTGAG
>ERZ773188.95-NODE-95-length-99683-cov-6.592544_pt1 | contig 99683 bp, 90 predicted proteins | sample MGYA00581011_ERZ773188 | MGnify/ENA primary metagenome ERZ773188 (study PRJEB29015, sample SAMEA2737798) | human gut metagenome | biome: human gut; feature: human-associated habitat; material: faeces | place: China | collected 2012 ...
TTGAGAGCTTGTCAAAAATACTTTTTTGACAAGCTCACGAGGCGGGAAGCCTCCCGCCGCGCTTGTTTATTCGGATACTCAGCCCGCCATGACGAGACGCCAACCGGACGCATGGACCGGCGTAAGATCGGCCGTCAGATCGCTGATGGCGGCGCCGCCGTCCGCCTGACGCATGGCGTTCTCGGCGAGGACGCGCGAATGCAGGGCGTTCTCGCCGGAGAAGTACACCAGATGGTATCCGGCATAGGCGCTGTTCTCGCCGTAAACGATGGCGTAGTCGCCGACTTCGCGCTCGCCGAAGCAGAAGTCGTTGAACTCGGTGACCATCTGGCCCTTGTAGATCTGCTCATACAGGCCGCCGTTGGTGTTCGAGCCGGTATCCTCGCTCTTCTCGTTGGCGAGAGCGGCGAAGCCTTCCTCGGTGCCGCCTGCGGCGAGCCATTCGTCCTCGATGGCCTTGACAGCGTCGTACGCGGTCTGCTTCTCGGCGTCAGAGTATGTGCCGTCGCCATCGGCATCCACGGCCTTGATGAGGATGTGGCGGACGTTCACCGTCGGGTAGTCGTTCGACTCGGTGCCGAGAATGTAAACGACGTACACGCCGGAATCGGTGCTGTGGGAGAACACCTTGCCCTCGGCGATATCATCACGCTCCACGCTGCCTTCATAGCGGCTGAGGAAGGAGGTGACGGTGTAGCTCGTTTCGGAGGCTTCGGCCTCGGTCTCCTTGAGAACAGCGGCGCGGAAGTCTTCCTCCGAGCTGCCGGCGCCGGCCAGAATGACCTTTGCCTTGTCCTCGGCGGCAGCCTTGGCGGTATCGGCATCGATGCCCTCGTCCTCGTTCGCAGCGGCGGAGATGAGCGTATAGAGAACGTTTACGCGGTCGTAGCTGTCGGCGTTCTCGGCGTAATAGGCGTCGATCTCATCGTCGGTATAAGTAAAGGACGCGTAGACATCGTCCGCGTAGCGGCTGGCGATCAGCTCCTCGGCCATGTTGGCGCGGATAGTCTTTTCGCTGTTGCCGGAGCCGAAGTAGGCGGAGAGGAACTTATTGAGCGTAGCATAGCCGAGAGACTTGCCGTAGGTGCGGTAGCTCTCGACGGCAGTATCGATCTCAGCCGCGTCGTCCTCGGTGAGGGTGTAGCCCTCGGCGATGGCCTTGGCATAAACGGCGGAGAGCTGCGTGAGATTGGTCTCGGCGCTCTGCTTGAAGTAGTCATCCCAGGTGCCGCCGTTGGCGTCAAACGGGCAGGACTGTTCCTTCAGGCTCTTGGAGGTATCGATCAGACTGCCGAAATACTGGCCGTAGGTCTGATTGAAGTTCATATACGCCTTCTGGTACTCGTAGTTCATGCGGGCGACGGAGTAGTTCGTATCGCCGATGGTGAGCGCCGTCGTAACGTTATAGAAGAGGCGCGAGTTCACAAAGATCACCAGCGCGATCATCAAAACGACAATAACGCCGACAAGGATAAATTTATTGCGGGTCTTGCGGTTTTTCTTTTCTTCCTCCAGGCGAGCTTTTTCCCTGGGGTTCAGGTTCATTTCAGCCATGTTCTTCTTCCTTTCCGCGGGGTTTCCGACCTATTATATACTATGGTACGGCGACATTCAAGCCTTTTTTATCATCCGCCGGCGCAGCGCGTCGAGCGTGTCCGCCCCGACGCCGCACTCACGCAGAAAGCGCTCCGCGCCGCCGTACTCGTTTTCGAGATGATCGCACACGGCGAGGATGTTCTCCCCCGCCGTGGAGAAAAACGGCGCGTTTTCCGCGCGCGCGGCAAAATCCGGGATATTCTCGCGCATCCAGCGGTACATCGGCCGGAGATAGAGCTGGCTGACACTGTAGTCGGCGGCAATATCCTCCGTTGACGCTCCGCACACGCCGAGGATGAGTGCCGCGAGAATGCCGGTGCGGTCCTTGCCGGTGAAGCAGTGGAACAGCACCGTTCCCTCCGCCGCGGCGAGGAACTCTGCGCACTCCTTCGCCCACGGGTGGTTATCCTCGAGCATGCGGATATACTCATCACCCCAGAAGAAAGCCTCGTCAAAGGCGCTCAGCCCGCCGGGGCGGTTTCGCGCCACGGCGCGAGGGACCTTTTTCATCGCGATCTGCCGGTAGGCCACGCCGCGGAGCAGCGCGAGCTCATCCGGCATGGACTCACTCTCGTCCACATCACGCAGATCGAGCGTATGGTGGACCTCCAGCGCGGCAAAACGCTTTCCGTCGTCCTCCGTCAGATGCCACGGGAGATCGCTGCGCAGCAGCACGCCGAAGCGCGTTATCCCTCCCGGCACGGCATAGCCGCCGAGATCGCGCAGATTGTGCAGCCCGTCCATAAGATACCGGCGGGTGTATTCCATAGATTTCCGTCCTCTTTTCTGATTTTATTCCGTTTTTTGAAGAGTATAGCATACTCGGATCGAAAAGACATAAAAAAACTGTGAACGGAATTTGATTTTTGTCTTGACAAGGCCGTGATTTTTGGTATAATACCCCTTGCGTTTGAAACGCGGGCATAGCTCATTTGGCAGAGCGCCACCTTGCCAAGGTGGAGGTAGCGAGTTCGAATCTCGTTGCCCGCTCCAAAAGTTCACCGGAATCGTCTCTGGACGATTCCGGTGTTTTCTTTATATCCCGGCAGATCGTTTATTTAAAAACAAAGAGAAGAACGGGAAAATGCAAACAAAAAAGAGCAGCAGCCGGACGGCGTGTTTCCGCAGGCGATACGAAAGGCCCGCTCGTTGTGCGCCCCAAAATGTTCAAAAGCCCTTCCGCGGCCGCGGAAGGGCTTTTTCGTCTTTATCTCTTTACCTGTCGCTCGGCGCGGTATCGCCGCTGCCGAAAATGAGATCATCGATATCCGGTCCCATGTCAACACCTCCATGCATATACGAGCCAGTATATGCGTGCCGGGGTGAAAAATTCCGGGAAATCAGTAACCGAGATCCTCGTTAACGAGAATCACGTGAAACTCTTTGATGGATGTGGGCGGCATGAAGAACACCGTCATCACGCCGCAGACCTTTTCCGGGCTGCGGCAGTCGTGGCAGCGGGGCTCGCCCACGGCGCACGGCGTATGGCGGTTCAGCCGCCGGGCATTGAGCGGCGCGGCGATGTTGCGCGCCCGGTCGATCGCGCCGGTAAGATCCGGGGCGATCTTGTTTCTGCCGACGACGAGAAACACGCGCTCCGGCCCGTAGATCGTACCGGCCACGCGGTTGCCGAAGCCGTCGATGTTGACGATCTCGCCATTCTCGCTCACGCCGTTGGCGCTGCAGAGATAGGTCTCCGCCTTCCCTGCCCGCTCTCTCGTTTCCGGCGCATGGTTCTTCCAGTGCCAAAATACTTCGTTGCTCTCGCAGAGACGGTCATAGACGCCGAGCGTATCGATCGTCACGCTGCCGCCGATGCCGATGCTGGTGCCGTGCAGCGTCTGCACGAGATAGTCCGCCGCTTCCGCGCCGGTGGCAAAGCGGTGAACGCGAAAGCCCCGGCCTTCCAGATTCTTTCCCGTCTTTTCCAGATCCGCCATGGCGTTCAGTCCTCCTCTATGCTTTCAAATCCGTGGCCGTAGATCGTGCGGGCATCGCCTACAATGAGGAACGATTTCGGGTCGATCTCGCGTACCATGCGGCGGAGGGGCCCCAGCTGGCCGGGTTTCACCGCGCACATAATGACACGCTCGCTCTTGCCGGACCACGCGCCGTGGCCGTCGAGCAGCGTTACGCCGCGGTGCAGCCGTCCGGTGATGGCGCTGCTGAGATCGGCGCTTTTGTCGGAGATAATATAGCACAGCCGGGAGTTGACCGGGCCATAGAGGAGAAGCGATTCGACTTTATTGGTGATATACATGCAAATAAGGGTATACATGCAGCTGTCGAACCGGTGGAACAAAATTGCGAATGTCACAATGATGACGAGGTTAAAAAAGAGGATAAACGTCGTCATATTGATATGCGGGTACCGGCGCCGAAGCATACGGGACGGGATATCCGTACCGCCGGCCGTTGCGCCGGACGTATAGCAGAGACCATAGCCCGCACCGGAAACGAGTCCGCCATAGACCGCCGCGAGCATCGGCTCTTCCGTGACGGTATAGGGGAAATGCGCAAGAAGGTCGATGAGCAGCGAGCTTGTCAGCATGCAGAGAAGCGTAAGGCCGACAAAACGCTTGCCAAGCTTCTTCCACGCCCAGATGAAGAGCGGGGCGTTTATCGCGACCGTAACAATACCGACCGGCAGGCCGGTAAGCAGGTTCACGATCTGCGCAATGCCGGTCACACCGCCGGAAACAATGCTGTTCGGGAACGTGAGATAGCGGAACGAGATCGCAACCAGGGACGATCCCACAAGGATCTTCAGAACATCAAACCAGAGTTTTCCGTGAAGTTTTGCTTCCATAGCTCAATCGGTTTCTTTCTTTATTATTTCGTATTTTCCTCCGCGCCGTCGAGCAGCGTCATCTGCCGTTCGCCCCGGTCCTCCTCGCGGAGGAGCGCGCCGGCGGCGGGGATGCTGCGCATGCGGTAGCGCGCAAGATTCTGGATGGTCGTATCGGCGAGGAACGCGGCGCGCTCGAGCCGGAACTTCGGCTTGAGCGTCATGACCGCCACGCCCTGTGTGGCGCGGGAGGTCTTGGGCGCGAGCAGCGCCGTGTTGAATACAAGCGCGCGTCCCTCCGTGGAAAACACCGCCACATTCTGCTCCTCCGTGAGGACGAGCAGCGCGCGGAGCGGGCTCTTGTCGCAGTAAGCACCGGTGAGCCGCTTGCGGTTCGTCTTGGTGGCGTAGCTCTCGAGCGGCACGCGGGCGCATTTGCCGTTTTCAAAGAAGAACAGCACCTCGCCGCGGTAATCGCCGGGCAGGACGAGAGAGAATACGTTCTCGCCGTCGTCCATGCCGAGATGACCGGGCAGATATACGCCGAGCTGCGAGGCCTTCGTATCGGCAAAGTCCGCCGCGCGGCACTTGTAGACCTGCGCCTTGTCGGTGAATACGAGCATTTCGGCGCGGTTCGTCGTCTCGAAGCTCTGGCTCGGCCCGTCGTTCTCCTTGTACTTCTGCTCGCCGCCCATACGGAGCGAGAGCGGGGTGATCTTTTTGAAATACCCTTCGCGCGAAAGGAACAGGTTGACCGGGTAGTCCTCCACGTCGTCCTCCTCCGGTGCTTCGGGCGCGTCGGCGGCATAGGTGATGACGCTGCGGCGCGGCGAGGGGTATTTCTTCATCACCTGCTGAAGCTCGGAAATGATGATCGCGCGCAGCTTGCGGCGGCTCGCGAGCGTATCCTCCAGCTCGGCGATCTCGCGTTCGAGCTCGTCGGTCTCCTCGGTGCGCTTGAGGATGTATTCGCGGTTGATGTTGCGCAGCTTGATCTCGGCGACATATTCGGCCTGTACCTGGTCGATGCCGAAGCCGATCATAAGATTCGGCACAACGTCGCTCTCGCGCTCGGTGCTGCGGATGATGGAGATGGCGCGGTCGATGTCGAGCAGGATCTTTTTGAGACCGTTGAGAAGATGGAGCTTTTCCTTCTTCTTCGATACGTCAAAGTATACCCGCCGCCGGACGCATTCGAGCCGCCAGGCAATCCATTCGTCCAGAATCTCGCCGACGCCGCACACGCGCGGCGTGCCGCCGAGCAGAATGTTGAAGTTGCAGGCAAAGCTGTCCTGCAGCGGCGTCATGCGGAAGAGCTTCTGCATGAGCTTTTCGGGCTCCACATCGCGCTTGACATCGACGGCGAGCTTGAGACCGTTGAGGTCGGTCTCGTCGCGCATGTCGCTGATCTCCCGGAGCTTGCCGGCCTTGACGAGCTCGGCGACCTTGTCGATGATTGCCTCGACGGTCGTGCTGTACGGGATCTCGTAGATCTCAATGATGCGCTCCTTGGGATCGAAGCGCCAGCGGGCGCGGACCTTCACACCGCCGCGGCCGGTCTTATAGAGCGCTTCCATCTCGCCGGGATCGCACACGATCTCGCCGCCGGTCGGGAAATCCGGCGCGGGGAGCGTTGTCAGAATATTATGTTCCGGGTCACGCAGCAGCGCGATCGTCGTTTCGCACACCTCACCGAGATTGAACCCGCAGATGTTCGACGCCATGCCGACGGCGATGCCCATGTTCGCCGAGACGAGAACGTTCGGGAACGTGGTCGGAAGGAGCGTCGGCTCCGTGGTGGAGTTATCGTAGTTCGGGACAAAATCCACCGTGTCCTTGTCGATATCGCGGAAGATCTCCGCGCAGATGGGCGCGAGCTTCGCCTCCGTATAGCGCGAGGCTGCCCACGCCATATCGCGCGAGTACACTTTGCCGAAGTTGCCCTTGGAATCGACAAACGGCGTGAGCAGCGCGCCGTACCCCTTGGAGAGACGCACCATCGTATCATAGATGGCGGAGTCGCCGTGCGGGTTATAGTGCATCGTCGCGCCGACGATGTTCGCCGACTTCGTACGCGCGCCGGTGAGAAGCCCCATTTTGTACATGCAGTACAACAGCTTCCGGTGGCTCGGCTTGAAGCCGTCGATCTCCGGGATGGCGCGCGAGACGATAACGCTCATCGCATAGGGCATGTAGTTGTCCTCGAGCGTTTCGGTGACAGGCTGCTCCACAACGGCGGAGCGCAGCCCCATTACGTTCTGTTCCTCGGCCGTCGCGTGGCGCGGCGTTGGGTTTTCCTTCTTTCTTGCCATATATGCTTCCTTATACGGTCAAAATAAGTTTACATAATTATATTTACGTAATATTGTTTGCATAATCAATTTACATAATATAAATTACATAATTCGGTTTCCATAATTTACGAAAGGTCTGCCAGATCGAGATACCGGCTGCCGACCTCGGCGATGTGCTCCTTGCGTCCGGCGAGATTGTCGCCGAGCAGGAGATCGAAAACGCGCGCCGTTTCGTCGGCGTCCTCGGGCATGACGCGGATGAGCCGCCGGGTATCGGGGTTCATTGTGGTGAGCCACATCATCTCCGGGTCGTTCTCGCCGAGACCTTTGCTGCGGTTGATGACGATCTTCGCATTGCCGATGGACTCCACGATCTCCGCCTTTTCCCGGTCGGAGTACGCGAACCACGTCTTCCCTTTTGCCTGGATCTCATACAGCGGCGATTCGGCGATATAGACGTAACCCTCGCGGATGAGCGTCGGCACGAGCCGCCAGAGCATCGTGAGAATGAGCGTGCGGATCTGGTAGCCGTCCACGTCGGCGTCGGTACAAATGACGACCTTGTTCCAGCGGAGGTTTTCCAGCGAGAAGTTGTTGAGCTCCTTGCCGTGCTTTTCGACCTCCACGCCGCAGCCGAGCACCTTGATGAGATCGGTGATGATCTCGCTTTTGAAGATGCGGGCATAGTCGGCCTTGAGGCAGTTCAAGATCTTGCCGCGCACCGGCATGATGCCCTGGTATTCCGCGTCGCGCGAGAGCTTGACGCTGCCGAGAGCGGAATCGCCCTCGACGATATAGATCTCGCGCTTGTCGGCGTCGCGCGAGCGGCAGTCCACAAACTTCTGCACGCGGTTGGCAAGGTCGAGATTCTTCGTGAGGTTTTTCTTGATGCTCACGCGCGCCTTTTCCGCCTGCTCACGGCTGCGCTTGTTGATGAGCACCTGATCGGCAATGCGGTCGGCCTCGGCCTTGTTTTCGATAAAGTATATCTCCAGCTTTTCCTTGAAGAAATCCGTCATTGCCTCGCGGATGAAGCGGTTGGTGATGGATTTTTTCGTCTGGTTTTCGTAGGACGTGCGCGTGGAGAAGCAGTTCGTCACAAGGATCAGGCAGTCGGCAATATCCGGGAAGGTGATCTTGCTTTCATTTTTCTGATACTTGTTGGTTTTTTTAATGTAAGCGTCGATCGCGTAAACGAACGCGGTCTTGGCCGCGGCGTCCGGCGCGCCGCCGTGCTCGAGCCACGAGGAGTTGTGGTAATACTCAATGGCGTTCGTCCGGTTGGAAAAACAGAACGCCGCCGACATGCGCACCTTGTATTCGGGCTTATCCTCGCGGTCCTTGCCCTTTCTCTCGGTCTCGATGTAATAGGGCTGCGTGAGAGGGCTCTCCCCCGCCAGCTCCGCGACATAGTCCGCAATGCCGTTTTTGTAGCAGAACTCCGTCGTTTCAAACTTTGCGCCGTGCTGCGCGCGGAAGCGGAACGTCACCCCGGCGTTCACGACGGCCTGGCGGCGCAGGATATCGAGAAAGTAGCTCTCCGGGATGTTGATATCGGTAAATACCTCAATATCCGGCTTCCAGCGGGTCGTCGTGCCGGTCTTTTTCCGGTCCGAGGGTTCCACAAGCATTTTGCCCTTGATCTTGCCTTTGGCGAAGTGCAGCGAATACTTGTTCCCGTCGCGCCAGACGGTGACGTCCATATACTCGGAGGCGTACTGCGTGGCGCACGCGCCGAGACCGTTCAGACCGAGCGAGTATTCATAGTCGCCGCCGTCGTCGTTTTTGTACTTGCCGCCGGCGTACAGCTCGCAGTAGACAAGCTCCCAGTTGAAGCGCTTTTCCGCCGGGTTCCAGTCCACGGGACAGCCGCGGCCGAAATCCTCTACCTCAATGGACTTGTCATCGTAGAGAGTTACCGTTATAATATTGCCGAAGCCCTCGCGCGCCTCGTCGATGGAGTTGGAGAGAATTTCAAATACGGCGTGCTCGCAGCCCTCCAGTCCGTCGGAGCCGAAGATAACGCCCGGACGCTTGCGCACCCGGTCGGCGCCCTTGAGCTGGGAAATGCTTTCGTTGCCGTATTCCTGCGGTTTTGCTGTTGCCATCTGGTTTCTCCATATATAGTGGTTTTGGTTTCCGTAAAAAAGCGCTATATAGTATAGTATACCTCGATAAAAAAATCAAGCGGAGTCTAACGAATCAGACTCCGCCCGTCGAGAGAGTTTTCTCTTTCCCGTCTCTTCGGCTTGCGGCGGCTGTTGACCGCCGCCGAGCATAGTATATGCCGCGCCGGTTTTGTCATTCCATCCATTTTTCGCCAGAACAGAAAAGGAGAATCGTTCATGTCTACCGCTTCCACGATCGTTGTCATTGTCGTTGCCGTCATTTTTCTCGGCTTTTTCATCAAGCTGCTCAAAACACCCATCAAGCTGGCGCTCAAGCTGCTGCTGCACGCCGTCGGAGGGTTTGTGATGCTGTTCCTTGTGAACTTCTTCGGCTCATATCTCGGAATATCGCTGGAAATGAGCTGGCTCAACGCGATCGTCTCCGGCGTGCTCGGTGTGCCGGGCGTCGTGATATTGCTGCTTTTCAAGTATGTTCTCTGATATGTAGCGTCGATTGACAAGGGCACACGCGGTTCTGCCGGGCGGAAATGCCCTCATACTGCGTCAAAGCCCTTGAGAATACACAAAGTATTCTCTGCGGCCTTTTCCTTGTCTGCGAGCATTTCTGCTCCGGCAGAACTGCTTCGCATCGGACAGCCTTGGATTTTCGAGGGATTTTTGTTCTTTTGGACGCAGGCGGGCTGTCGCCCGCCAAGGACAAAAGGGCAAAAAGCACCGAAAGGACTGGCTGTCCGACGTGTGTGCTCTTGTTAATCGACGCTAATATGAACAGGCCAAAACTGCGGATGCTCAAAAGCATCCGCAGTTTTTGATTTTTATTCTTCGTCGGTCTCGAAGACGACCTCGTCCGTACCGGTGACCTTCTTCTCGAACTTTGCCATAAGGAACGGAGAGAAGATGCCGACAATGCTCAGGGCGATGAGCACCCAGCACACCGGAGAGGAGAACAGAACACCGATATCGCCGCCGCTGACGCGCAGCGCACCGCGCAGGCCCTTTTCACTGATTGGGCCGAGGATCAGTGCCAGAACGACCGCCGCGGTATTCAGATCGAATTTCCGCATCAGATAGCCGAGTCCCGCGAAGATCATCATGACGACCACGTCGCTCATGTTGCGGTGGATGGCGTAGGAGCCGATGAAGCAGAGCACCGTGACGCAGGGGATCAGAATTGCGTCGGACAGGCGGGAGATCTGCGCAAAGCCGCGGCAGCCGAGCATGCCGATGAACAGCATGAAGAACTGCACGAGAACAAAGCCCGCGAAGAACGTGTAGGTCATCGCCGCGTGCTTGGTGAAGAGCTCGGGGCCCGGGGTGAGACCCTGAATGATAAGACCGCCCATCAGAACCGCCGTGACGGATTCGCCGGGGATGCCAAGCGTCAGCATCGGGATCAGCGAGCCGCCGGTAACGGCGTTGTTGGCCGCTTCCGAGCCGCAGACGCCTTCGATGGCGCCGTGGCCGAAGTCCTCCTTGTGCTTGGAGAACTGCTTGGCGTTATTGTAGCCCATGAAGCAGGCGATGGACGCGCCCGCGCCCGGAAGAATGCCGATGATGTTGCCGATGATCCAGGAACGGATGACCGTCGGCGCGAGCATCTTCTTCTCCGATTTGGTAAGACGGATCTTATCGGAGAATTTGGAGGCCTTCTGGCGCTCCTTGATTTTCTTCTCGGCAAGGATGAGCACCTGCGACATGGAGAAGAGGCCGATGAGCGCGCACGTCGTGTTGATGCCCTCGGCAAGGAACGCATGGCCGAACATGAAGCGCTTGGTGCCGTCGATGGGGTCAAGGCCGATTGTGGAAAGGAGCAGGCCGAGCGCGCCGGACATGAGGCCCTTGACGATGGACTTGCTCGAAACGCCGGCGATGATCGTAAGGCCGAAGATACCGAGCCAGAACTTTTCCGCCGACATGAATTTCAGCGCGAGCTGAGCAAGCAGCGGGGCGAAGAAGTACAGGGAGATGCAGCTGAGCAGGCCGCCCCAGAAGGAGCTCCAGCAGGCCGTGGCGAGCGCCTTGCCCGCCTGACCCTTCAGCGTCATCTGGTACCCCTCTATCGCTGTTGCCGCAGACGCCGGGGTACCGGGCGTGTGGATGAGGATGGCGGAGATTGAGCCGCCGAAGATGGCGCCGCAGTAAATGGCGCCGAGGACGATGAGTCCCGTGTCCGCCGGCATGGTAAACGTCAGCGGCAGCATGAGTGCAACGCCCATCGCCGCCGAAAGGCCGGGCAGACAGCCGATGATGATGCCGAGCGTGACGCCGCCCACCATGGCAAGGAGGTTGATGAGAGTGAGGGCCTTAACAAAGCCCTGACCCATAAGAGCCAATGTTTCAAGCATAGATCACATTTCCTCCTTAAAACAGAATGCCTGCGGGAAGCCGCACGCCAAGGAAGAGAACGAACGCAAGATAAATGAGAAGATCGATCGATACGATCGAAATGACCGTGGCCAGAATGGGAACGCGCAGGAAGAGAAGGCACGCGAGCATGAACAGCGTTGTCGAAACGAAGAAGCCGACGTACTTCATAAGAAAGAAGTACACGAGGATCAGCGCGACCGATACGATGAACTGCACCGGCTTGAAGCCGGCGAAAACGGTGTCAACGCCGCTCTCTACGCCGAAGCGGCGGGCATTCAATATCATCTGGACGAGATAGAAGCTCGTGAGGAAAAACAGCAGAGCTATGGTGAACTTCGGGTATGTACGGCTCGTGTCGGAGAGCTTCGAGCTGTAAGCATAGAAGAAGCCGCACACCGCGTACATGAATACCACGACTCCTATATCGGTTTTTTGCATTTTCATAAGCAGGAGTCCTCCCGTGAGAAATTTCTGCGGGGATGTTTTACGATAATTTTTTAAGAAGCCCGGAGGGGGATACCTCCGGGCTTTTGGTATCAGCGAGGATTATTCGTACCAGAAACCGGTAGCAAGGCTTTCGGTGAACTTCTGCTGCTGCTCGATGAGAGCGGCGGTGGCGGCGGCGTCCTTATAGTCGGTGGCGAAGGAGGCGGCAGCCGCGAGATAATCGGGATCTTCCATGGTCGCCTTGAAAGCGGCCTCGTAGAACGCGATGACTTCCGGGCTCACGCCGGCGGGAGCGACGACGCAGCGGGAGGAGCCGAGCCACTGGTCATAGTAGCCTTTCTCGCCGAGAGTCGGAACGTCGGGGAACTCGAAAATACGCTCGGTGGAGAACACGGCAAGCGGCTTTACGTCGGTGCGGCCGGCGATATCGGCAGCCTTCGCAACGCACCAGTCGGCCTCTTTGCCGAGAAGGCTGGTAAGCTCGTCCGCGGTGTTGCCCTGCGGCAGGTCGATGTACTTGAAGCCGGCGGAGTTGGCAAACGCCTGCGCGCCGATGTGGTTGGAGGCCTGCGCGCCGTTGGTGGAGGCGACGGTTTTGTTCTCTTTGGCGTAAGCGACGAGATCGTCAATGTCGTTGAAGCGCTCGTCGTCCGCGCGCACAAGGACGAGAGAGGTCTCGGTCACATGGTTGCAGATGGCGGCGAAGTCCGCGGTGGTGTAGGTGCCGAGTCCCTTTACGATGGATGAGTTGAAGTTCGGGAGGTTCATGAAGCCGATGGTCATGCCGTCGGGCGCGGCCGCGGCGATCTGAGACCAGCCGATGGAGCCGGAGCCGCCGTCAACGTTCTCGATGACGATGGTCTGGCCGACGTACTTTTCGGCGTACTGCGCAAGGATGCGCGCGGTGACGTCGGTGCCGTTGCCGGCTTTGTAGGCAACGATCATGGTCACGGGGCCGTTGGGGGCCCAGCCGGTGGTTTCCGCCGGAGCTTCGGCGGGAGTTTCGGTCTGGGGTTCTGCGGGAGTCTCGGGCTGCGCGGGAGCCTCGGTCTGGCCGCAGGCACACAGCGCGAACATCATACAGAGGGCAAGGAACAGGGCAAATGCTTTTTTCATTTTTTCTTTCCTTTCTTTCTTTTGATGAATTCGGTCTCTTTGTTCCTCCCAAGAGATGCTGCAATATTACCAGAATGTTCGGTTATTTGCAAGGAAAATTTTACAAAAAATCCAAACAGAAGAAAAACATGTTAAATCCCTGTAAAATCTCCGTGAATTTTCTGTTTTCCCCGCAAAAAAGCATCCGGACGGCTTTACACTGTCCGGATGCTTTTTACCTATAAAATCTTTGCAGTTTCCCAACACGCTTTTACGCCGCACCGAAAAAGCGGAACACGGCGGTCACATAGACCAGAAGCTGGTCGCGGCTGACGAACTTGGTCATATCGGCAATGTCGGTCGTCTGGATCAGGCGCTCGAAGCTGCCGCCGGTCGCATACGCCACGGCGAGCAGCGCAATGCCGAAGATCATCAGCACGGAAAAAGCGATGGCTACCCATCTCCATACCTTACTCATCGGCGTCTTCCCCCTTCTTCGGATACAGGATCGCGCGGTAAATGCTGCGCGTGAGGCGCACCGTGAGAGTGCAGCCCGCCACGGCGATGGAAATACCGGTCCAGAGGAGCAGCAGCGCCAGCGCAAACGCGGCCAGCGTCGCGCCTGCCGTGAGCAGCAGATCCGGCATGCGGACGATCGCGCCGTTGAACACATAACCGGTCAGATACACGCCCGCCGCGAGAAGCGCCGCGCCGATGCCCAGAACGGCAATGCCGAGAGCAAGCGAAAGTCCGAACAGCAGCACCCATACCGCCAGCATCGGGATCGTGACCACGACCGCGGCAAAGGCGCGTCCGCCCGACACGGGGCGGCGGGTCTCGATCTCTTCGTATTCATACTCTTCTTCGGCTTCCGGCTCTTCGGCAGGCTCTTCCGCCTCGGCCGCTTCTTCTGCTTCTTCCGGGAGGCTCTCTTCCTCGGGAAGGATCTCGGATACATCCTCCGCGCCGTCCGGCGTTTCCGGCTCTTCCGGCTCTTCCGGTTCCGGCATCTCGGGCTCCGACTCCGCCGGCGCTTCGTCCGCGGTCTCCTCCGCTGCGCCGTCCGCCGGTTCTCCGGCCGGCTCTTCCGCATCCGGATGTGCAGGCTTGTCCGCCTCTTCCTCCGGCAGCAGCTCCGCCGCGGCATCCGCGAGCAGTGCGTCGAGGATCTCGTCCGCAGACTCGATCCGGCGCGGCTCGTCGTCCGGCAGCACCTCTTCGGGATACAGCGGTTCGAGCGGCAGTGGCTCTTCGTTCTCCGCCGGTCCGTCCGGCGTTTCGCCCGCTTCCTCTTCCGGCTCTTCCTCCGGCGCGGCAGGCATGACCGGCGCAGCCGGTTTTTTCGTGAACGTCAGGCCGAGATCCGAAAAGTCCAGCTCGTCAAGATCGATCTCCGGCAGCACGGCAGGCTCCGGCTCCGCGGCGATCTCTTCTTCCGGCTCGGGCTCCGGCAGCGGCTCTTCCAGCTGCTCTTCGATAAGCTCTTCCGGCAGCGGCTCTTCCGTTTCCGGCTCGCTCTCTTCGGCGAGTATATGTACACCGGTGTATTCTTCCTCGATGATCTCGGTCTCTTCCGGCGCTTCGGTCTCCTCCGGCCCGGCGGCTTCGCCGTCGGCAAACGGCGTTTCGCCGTTCGCTACCGCTTCGCGGTATTCCCGCTCGATCTGCAGCACCTGACGTACCGGCGAGCCGAAGCAGCGGACGACCGTCGTCTCGCCCTCGGGACCGGCTTCGTCAAACATGCGCTCATACCGGTTGAGGACACGGTCGCGCTCGGCAGCATCGAGGAACGCCAGCAGGCTCCGCAGCTCCGCCATGAAGCTTTTTCGGTTCAACGTGGGACACCTCCCATTCGTACTGTTACAATTTGTCATCGTTAGATTATACTATTTAATAAATACTTGTCAAGTCTTATCCCACGACAAACCTTGACAAGCGCGCCGCTCTCACCTAATATAATAAAGTTAAATCCGCGGTGGGAGAAGGGCTCCCGCCGTTATAAAAGGAGAAATATCATGGCGAAAGAAAAAATGGTCGAGCAGATCACCAACATGGAGACTGATTTTGCTCAGTGGTACACCGACATCTGCCGCAAGGCCGAGCTGGTGGAGTATGCCTCGGTAAAGGGCTTCACCATCCTGCGTCCCTACGGCTACGCGATCTGGGAGAACATCCAGCAGATCATGGACGGCGAGTTCAAAAAGACCGGCCACCAGAACGTGGCGATGCCCGTTCTGATCCCGGAGAGCCTTCTGAAAAAGGAAGGCGAGCTCGTCAACGGCTTCGCGCCCGAGGTGGCATGGGTCACGAAGGGCGGCAGCGAGGAGCTGGAAGAGCCGCTCGCGTTCCGTCCCACGAGCGAAACGATGTTCTGCGACCACTGGTCGCGCGTGCTCCACTCCTACCGTGAGCTGCCGATGCTCTATAACCAGTGGTGCTCCGTTATCCGCTGGGAGAAAACGACCCGTCCGTTCCTGCGCAGCCGCGAGTTCTGGTGGCAGGAAGGTCACACCATCCACGAAACCGCCGAGGAGGCCGAGGCCGAGACCGCGCAGCAGCTCAAGTGCTACGCCGATTTCTTTGAGAACGTCCTCGCCATCCCCGTTGTCCCCGGCCGCAAGACCGAGAAGGAAAAGTTCGCCGGCGCGGAAGCCACCTACACCTGCGAGTGCATGATGAAGGACCACAAGGCGCTGCAGGGCGCAACGTCCCACTACTTCGGCGACAAGTTCTCCCGTGCCTATAACGTCACGTTCACCGGGCGCGACAACAAGGTGCAGTATCCGTTCCAGACGTCCTGGGGCTCCACGACGCGCATGATCGGCGCGGTCATCATGGCGCACGGTGACAACAACGGTCTTGTGCTGCCCCCGAAGATCGCCCCCATTCAGGTCATCGTCCTCCCCATCGCGCAGCATAAGCCCGGCGTGCTCGAAAAGGCGCAGGAGCTTGTGGACCGGCTCGCCAAGCTGGGGCTGCGCGTCAAGGGTGACTTTACCGACAACTCCCCCGGCTGGAAGTTTGCCAACTGGGAGATGAAGGGCGTGCCGCTGCGCATCGAGATCGGCCCGAAGGACATCGAGAACAACCAGTGCGTCGCCGTGCGGCGCGACGACCGCGAGAAGCTGTTCCTCTCGCTCGATGAGCTGGATACAAAGGTCCCCGAGCTGCTCGACGCCGTGCAGAAGTCCCTCTATGAAAAGGCGAAGGCCAACATGGAAGAGCACACCTACCCTGCCTACTCGCTCGAAGAGGCGAAGAAGATCCAGGAGGAAAAGGGCGGCTTCATCAAGACCATGTGGTGCGGCGAGCTTGCGTGCGAGATGAAGATGAAGGAGCAGGCCGGCATGTCCAGCCGCTGCATGCCGCTTCATCAGGAGCATCTGGCCGACACCTGCCCCATCTGCGGCAAGCCGGCGAAGCACATGATCTACTGGGGCGTGGCGTACTGATGCCGCACATTGCCGTGAAGCTCTGGCCGGGCCGGAGCGAGGAAGAAAAACGTGCCTTCGCCCGCGCCGTCGCGGACGATGCCGCCCGGTATCTCCATGCGGACAAGGCGTGGGTCTCCGTCAGCATCGAGGAGATCGAGCCCGAGGCGTGGGACGAGACCGTCGTGCGTCCGGAAATTCTCGAAAAGCCGGACATCCAGTACGTCCGCAGCGAATAATCTTGAAAAAAGTTCCGAAAAGAGTCTCTCTTTCCGGAACTTTTTTCCCAGTGCCGCCGTCTTAGTATTAGAAGCATACAATAAACTTTTGAAGGAGGTACACCCGATGAAAAGGACAACGAAGCTCCTTGCGCTCGCGCTCGCTCTTGTGCTTGCACTCGGTCTCGCCGGATGCGGAGCGAAAACGGCGAGCATGACCGATTCTTGCTACAGCGAAAGGATCAGCAGCGCCCCCATGGAGGAGCCAAGGCCGGACACGCCGATGGAATCGGAGTCGATGCCGTCGCCCGCCAGTGCCCCCGGAGGTTTCGGCAATTTTGCCGCCGAGGACGGCGGCTTCTATGAGGAAGATGTCAGAGACACGGCAGCCGATATCGCCGACATGAGCGAGAAGATCATCTACAGCGCCGACGCGACGCTCGAAACGACCGAGTTTGATTATTCGATCGAGGAGATCCGCGCACTTGTCAAAGAGCTTGGCGGCTTTATGGAGAGCTCGAGCATTTCCGGCAACAACTACTATAGCATCTCCCGCGGCAATACGGGCGGGCGCTATGCGTCCTTCCTCATCCGTGTGCCGAGCGACAAGTTCTCCGTGCTGACCGGCTCCCTCTCCGAATTCGGCAACGTTCCCTACTGCAACACATACATGCAGAACGTGACGATGGAGTATTACGACGTGCAGAGCCGCCTTGAAGCCTATAAAACGCAGGAGACCCGGCTTCTTGAGATGCTTGCCGCTGCCAAATCGGTCGAGGATATGCTCGCCATTCAGCAGCAGCTCACCGACGTGCAGTATGAGATCGACTCGCTCACCGGTCAGCTCCGCTACTACGATCATCAGGTGAATTACTCCACCGTGTCGCTCTACGTTTCCGAGGTGACCAAGTATACGCCCGAACCGACGATCACACTCACCTATTGGGAGCGCATGACCCGCGGCTTTTCCGAATCACTCAAGGACGTGGGCGAGTTCTTCCAGGATCTGTTCCTCTGGTTCGTGACGAGTCTCCCGTGGCTCGTGCCGCTCGCGGCAGTCGTCGTTCTGATCGTGTGGCTCATCCGCCGCTGCGCAAAGAACCGTCCGGAGCGTGCCGCGAAGCGGGCGGCAAAGCGTGCCGCGAAAGCCGAAAAGCGCGCGCAGAAGGCCGCGGCCAAAGCCGCCGCGAAGAGCGTTGCTCCCGCGGAAGAAACCCCGAAAGACGGCGAAAAATAACCCTGCCCCTTTCCTGCGCCCCGGCGGAAAACGCCGGGGCGTTTTTCCTTGGCACGGCAGAGAAAATACGCCAAAAAAACCGAGGTTTTTTCGTTGAATTCCCTTGACCGGACAGGCGGTTTGTGTTATATTAACCCTACCTGTCGGTCGAGAGGTTTATTTTTTATGCTCTTTCGGCCCATACAGGGAGGCATACGCGCGCGGAAAGCGCTGCGTAAATTTTACAAGGAGGTGCCGAAATAATGGCGAAAGCAGGTTCGCGAATCAAGATCACCCTGAGATGCAGCGAGTGCAAGCAGCGGAACTACAACACCATGAAGAACAAGAAAAATTCTCCCGAAAAGCTCGAGATGAATAAGTATTGCCCCTTCTGCCGCAAGCACACCAAGCACGTCGAAACGAAGTAATGACAGACGTGAGAAAGGATGCATCCAATGGCTAACGAAGAAAAGAAACCCGTCGCCCCTCAGACGAAGGGCGCAGCCGTCAAGCGGACGGACAAGAAGCTCGGCTTTTTCAAGCGCGTTGCCAAGTGGTTCCGTGAAATGAAGAGCGAGCTCAAAAAAGTCGTCTGGCCCACCCCCAAGCAGTTCGGCAAGAACACGCTGGTCGCGCTGGTCGTTATGGCCGCCGCCGCTCTCGTGCTCTGGGGCTTTGACTCTCTGGCCAAGGCCGCTGTCGAAGCGCTGATCACATTGGTGTAAGCCGGATGGCAGAGAACGCAAAATGGTATGTGGTCCACACATACTCCGGTTATGAGAACACGGTAGCCGCTTCCATCATGAAGGCGGCGGAAAACCGCCAGATGCAGGATCTCATCCAGGAGGTCAACATCCCTCTGGAAACGGTCGTTGAGCATACCGACGGCGGTGATAAGGAAGTCGAGCGCAAGGTATTCCCCGGCTACGTGCTGGTGAAAATGGTGCTCACGGACGAAAGCTGGCATCTCGTGCGCAACAGCCGCGGCTGCACCGGCTTCGTCGGCTCCGACGGAAAACCCGTTCCTCTGACCGAGCAGGAGATCCTCGATCTCGGTGTGGAGCGCAGAGAGATTTCCGTGGGCTTTGAGCTTGGCGATACCGTCAAGGTCATCGACGGCCCGCTGGAAGGCTTCCTCGGCACGGTGGACGAGATCGACCCCGAGGGGAACAGCGTCCGCCTCATCGTCTCCATGTTCGGCAGGGAGACGCCGATCGATCTGGAACTCGACCAGGTCGAACCGGTAAAAGAAGAATAATTCTGGAGGTGCTTAATAATGGCACAGAAAATAGTTGGCTATGTCAGATTCCAGGTTCCCGCCGGCAAAGCGACTCCGGCTCCCCCTGTGGGCCCGGCTCTCGGTCAGTACGGCGTGAACATTTCCCAGTTCACCAAGGACTTCAACGAGCGTACCAAGGGCGATATGGGTCTTATGATCCCGGTCGTCATCACCGTTTACGCCGACCGCAGCTTCACCTTCATCACCAAGACGCCCCCCGCGGCTCTGCTGATCAAGAAGGCCTGCGGCATCGAGACCGCCTCCGGCGTGCCTCAGCGTGACAAGGTCGCCACCATCAGCAAGGAAGATGTCCGCAAGATCGCCGAGCAGAAGATGCGCGATCTCAACTGCTCCGACATCGAGTCCGCCGTCAGCATGATCGCCGGTACCTGCCGCTCCATGGGCGTCGTCGTCGGCGACTGAGCTGGCAAACGTGGGAGGAAGTAACCTTCCGAAAAACCACATTTTAGGAGGATAATGAAGTGTTCAGAGGTAAAAATTATAAAGAGAGCACGAAGCTCATCGATAAAAGCGCCCAGTATGAGCCCGCTGAGGCTTTCGAGCTTGTCACCAAGACCGCCAAGGCGAAGTTCGACGAGACCGTCGAGCTGCACGTGAAGCTCGGCGTTGACTCCCGCCACGCTGACCAGCAGGTCCGCGGTGCCATCGTCCTGCCCAACGGCACCGGCAAGAGCGTCAAGGTCCTCGTGTTCTGCAAGCCGGAGCGCGAAGAAGAGTGCAAGGAAGCCGGCGCGGATTACGTCGGCGGCATGGAGCTCGTCCAGAAGATCCAGGGCGAGAACTGGTTCGATTTCGACGTCGTCATCGCCAGCCCCGACATGATGGGCGTTGTCGGCCGTCTCGGTAAGGTCCTCGGCCCCAAGGGTCTCATGCCCTCCCCCAAGGCCGGCACCGTGACCCCCAACCTGGCACAGGCCATCAAGGAGTCCAAGGCCGGTAAGATCGAGTACCGTCTCGACAAGACCAACATCATCCACTGCCCCATCGGCAAGGCTTCCTTCGGCGCGGAGAAGCTGCTTGAGAACTACACCGCTCTCATCACCGCCATCCTGCGCGCGAAGCCCGCGACCGCGAAGGGCCAGTATATCCGCAGCTGCGTGACCGCCACTACCATGGGCCCCGGCATCAAGATCAACGCCCAGAAGCAGCTTTGATTTCGGATCACAAAAAATCGTCGAATGAAAATTCGGCGATTTTTTTATTCACAAATTGTTCAAGATAGTTTCAGGTTCTTTTCAGAATTCCGTGATAGGATACAGCCAAGAATTGAAACAAGAGGTGTTTTCCATGTACGAGAACAACGATCCCAATACCGAAAATAACGAAAGCAGCACGTACCGGTACACGCCGGAGCGCGGCACGCAGAGCGATTATACCGCGGGGGCGCATAACGCCGATTCACAGTACTCTGCCGGTCCGCAGAGCGGCTGCATTCCCGGCAGCTATTCGTATTCCCCCGAGCCGCCGAAGAAAAAGAAGAAACTCTCCGCCGGAAAGATCATCGCCATCGCCCTCGCGTGCGCGCTGCTGGGCGGATGCCTCGGCGTCGGCGCAACGCTTCTGCTGCGCAATAATACGGAAAACCAGACTCCCTCGACCGGCACGACTATGTACGTCGGCGAGCGGCAGACCGAAAAGGTGAATACCGCGCGTACCGATACCTCCGAGAAGCTCACGCCGCGCGAGGTATATGCGCAGAACGTGAATTCCACCGTCGGCATCACGACCTCGATCACGACGAACTACTGGGGCTATCAGACAACGAGTGCCGCTTCCGGCTCCGGCTTCATTCTGACCGAGGACGGCTACATTCTCACAAACTACCACGTGATCGAAAACTCCAGCAGCGTGCAGGTAACGACTTATGACAACACCGCCTACAGCGCCTCGATCGTCGGCTACGACAAGAGCAACGACATTGCCGTTCTCAAGATCGACGCTACCGGTCTCACGCCGGTCGTGCTTGGCAGCTCCGACGATCTTTATGTCGGCGACGAGGTCATGGCGATCGGCAACCCGCTCGGCGAGCTGACGTTCTCGCTCACTGTCGGCTACGTGAGCGCGCTCGACCGCGAGGTCACGCTCTCCTCCGGCACAACGATGGATCTCATCCAGACCGACGCCGCCATCAACTCCGGCAACTCCGGCGGCGCGCTCTTCAACAGCTACGGCGAGGTCGTCGGCATCACGAACGCCAAGTACAGCTCCTCCTCTTCTTCGGGCAGCGCGTCCATCGACAACATCGGCTTTGCCATCCCGATCAACCACGTGAAGAACATCATCACGAGCATCATTGAAAAGGGCTATATCGTCAAGCCGTATATCGGCGTTTCCGTCACAACCGTGAGCAGCGAAATGGTCAGCTACGGTCTCCCGCAGGGCGCGGCGGTCAAGGCCGTCAGTGAGAACAGCCCCGCTGCGGAATGCGGACTGAAGATCAACGACATCATCACCGCCATAAACGGCGAGGAGATCACAACGAGCAGCGAGCTTGTGAAGATCGTCTCCGCCAGTCAGCCCGGCGACGAGATGACGCTCACCGTCTACCGGCAGGGTGAGAGCGAGCAGCTTACGCTCACGCTCACCGTCGGCGAGCAGCAGAAGAGCGCTCTGGCCGATCCCACGTCGTCCTCGAACCAGCAGCAGTCCTCCGGTTCCTACGGCGGTTTCCCGTTCGGCTTCGGCTATGGCTACGGCGGCTAAATCATCACCCCTATTGAAAAAAGCAAAGGCTCTGTTTCTCCGGAAACAGAGCCTTTGCTTCTTATTTGCGGAGCACCGATTTTCCCATGTACTTCCAGGTGTCCTTGTGGCCGCCGTAACGCATCGCTTTCCGGCAGCCGGGGATGTCCCAGCAGAGAGTGCCGAAAAGCGCCGTCACGCCGTGATCAAACCAGATCGGCGATACCGGAACGCTCGGCCCGCTCAACGCTACGATCTGCGAGTCGCGGCAAAGCTCAAGGATATGCGGCATCGTGCCATTCGTGAGCGCCATGCCGGTGATGACGACGACATCGGAGCCGGGGAGCAGCCGGCTCTCCTCCCATTCCGGATAGTCGCCGGGACGCGGATCCTTTTCAAACACGCGCAGCTCCCGCATGCCCGCGAGCTTTTCGCCGCCGCGAAAGTGGCCTATCGTAGAAACGAGCTTCCCGGCGCACTCCGGTTCCAGCGTGCGGAACACGTCGCCCTCGTCGATCTCCGGCGGATAGAGCGCAACGCCGAGTGCCTCCATGCTCTCGCGCCGGTTGAACCATGCGTTCACCGCCGCGCAGCCGAGCGCCGAGAGCGCCATATCGTCCGAGCCGAGCTGCGCTGCAAGATCGCGCAGCGGCTTTCCCAGCCAGTCCGTACAGACGGCCGCGTCGCCATACGGTTTTTTCCCCGGCAGCGGCAGCGAGGCAAGCCCCGCGCCGCCCTCCGTTTCCACATATGCCTGATACCGCCCGCGCACCGCCATGGTTACGCGGAGATGCGCCGGTACGGAAGAAATAAACGCTTCATAAAGTTCCATACGGATTGTACCTTGCCTTTCTGTTTTCGCCGGAGTATAATTAATTTCAGTATACAGGAATTTACCGCATATCACAAGTCAGGAGGAATACCCATGCGAAGGATTTTTTCCAAGCTGCTTTATGAAATCGAAGAAGAGCGCAATACCATGCTCGTAACAGTCATCGCCGATCGCGGCAGCGCGCCGCGCGGCGCGGGCGCGGCGATGCTCGTCGGTGAAAAGGGCCGCATTACCGGCACGATCGGCGGCGGCGCCGTGGAATATCAGTCGGAGAAAAAGGCAATGGAGCTTCTCAAGGCCGGTGAGAGCGCCGTGCATGAGTTTGTGCTCCGGCCCAACGATAAAGAGGACATCGGCATGCAGTGCGGCGGCGATGTTACGGTGCTCTTCGAGTATGTGAGCGCCGACGATCTCCGCTGGAGCCTGCTTGCAGGCGCCGTGTGCGACCGTATCGAAGCGGGCAAGCACGGCTGGCTCGTCCTCCCGCTCGACGGCAGTGTGCCGAACCTGTACGGTGAGGAAGGCCTTCTCTGCGGCGAGGGCGTAAGCGAGGAAGAGCGCGCCGCGCTCTGCGCGACGCATACGGTCGTCACAAGCACCTATTACGCCGAACCGCTGCCGCTCTTCAACCGTGTTGTGATCTTCGGCGGCGGCCACATCACGCAGGCGCTCACACCCATGCTCGGCGCGGTGGATTTCCGCTGCGTCGTGCTCGATAACCGTCCGGCTTTTGCCGACATTTCCCTCTTCAAGGGAGCCGAGGACGCTATAGTCTGCAATTATGATAACATTGCCGAGTCCGTAACGCTCACCGCTGAGGACTATGTTGTCGTAATGACGAACGGCCATTCCGGCGATCTCATTATCGAGGAGCAGGTGCTCCGCTCGCCGCACGCCTACCTCGGCGTTGTCGGCTCGCGCAGCAAGATCGCGTTCGTCAACAAAACGCTCATGGACCGCGGCATTCCGGAGGAGGCGCTAAAGGCCGTGCATACGCCGATCGGCACGCCCATCCGCGCCGTCACCCCGGCAGAGATCGCCGTGAGCATTCTCGGCGAGCTGATCCTCTGCCGCGCCGAGATCCGCGAGGGCGAAATGCCCGCGCACCACGGCTGCCCGATGCACGGATAAGCAGCATATATCCCATAAACTCATACGTACATAAGATCATCCCCCGCGGACATCGTCTGCGGGGGATGATCCATTTGTCTTTTCAAACAGCTCCCCCAGCGAAGCGGGGGGTGTTTGAAGGCTTTAGCCCAGCATGGCCGCGGCTTCTTCCGCGGTCAGGTCGTAGTTCCAGAACACCTTATAGATCTCCTGCGTCTTGGCGGTCATGTCGTAGTCATAGACCTCCGGGTACAGCAGATTGCCGAGCCACCACACACCGAGGATCATGTTCATGGACGGGGGCGCGGACAGCCAGCAGTAGGGATTGCACGGCACGGTATAGACCCTGCCGTTCTTCACGGCGCGCAGCTCCTGCCACGCGGCCTCGGTCTCAATGATCTCCAGAGCCGCGGCGTCGGTCACGAGAACGACATCGGGATCAAAGTTGTAGAGCTGCTCCATGTTGATCATGTTGCCGCCGCCCTTGTTGCTGACATCCTCGAGCACAACGGCGTTCTTCGCGCCGACAATACCGAGTGCCTGCGCCTGAGAAGAGCCCTCGGCGTTCGTGCCGAGAGGATCACTGCCGGAGCTGTAGAGCACGGAGAGCTGCTGATCCTCCGTGATCTTCGCGCTGTTTTCGGCGGCCATGGTCATGGTCTCCTCAACGAGCTTGGCAAGCTCTTCGCCGCGCTCTTCCTTGCCGAGAATGGTGCCGAGCGTGCGGAAGGCGTCCGCCAAATGGGCAAGATCGGCTTCAATGAAGACGCAGGGCAGACCGGTCTGCTCCTGAAGCGCCGTCAGGTCGTCCGTAATGGACTTTTTGAAATCGCCGAGGTCGATGATGACCTCCGCGCCGGTGGCGAGAAGCTCTTCAAGATTCAGCGTGGCCTTGCCGCCGTACAGCTGACCGGTCACAGGCAGATCGGCGATGCCGTCATAAAGATACGGGACCTGATTTTCGCTCACCTGGGTGCCGACGCAGACGAGCTCTTCGGGCGCGAACGCCGCAAGGATCATCGTGGCGACCGTGCCGCTGGGAGCGATCTTCGTGATGTTGGCGGGCAGCTCAACTTCGCGTCCGCACGAATCGGTGAACATGACCGTTTCGGCAGCGGGCTCTTCGGCGGGCTCTTCGGCGGGCTCATCTGCCGGGGCTTCCGTTGCAGCAGGCTCTTCCGTCGCCGCGGGTGCGGGCTCCGCGGGAGTCGGTTCCGCCGCGCCGCACGCGGCAAGGCTGAACAGCATCACCAGCGCAAGAAGCAGGGCAAGTGTTTTTTTCATGGATGTTCTCCTCTCATTATATTCTCTTGCGAGAATATTTTCGTGTGGAGTAAATATAACAGATTTCGTATCATTCTGTCAATTGCTTTTTCGTCGTCGCTATGCTACATTACATATGATATCTGTCGGCAAAAATCGGAGGTTAATTTATGCGTCGTTTTACTCGTCTCACCGGCGCTCTGCTCGCACTGCTGCTCGTCTTTTCCGTTCTTTCCGGCTGCGGCGGCGCTGCGCCGGACGTGCCGTCCTGCACTGCCGCCCCCGCTGCGGACGCCGTCCCCGCGGCAGACGCCCCGTCGGATACCGAAGCGGACGCCGTCTCTCCGGGCGAGTCGGACAAGTCCTCCCCGGCCGCGCTCGACGAGGGCGGGGAGTATACCTCGGCGGAGGACGTGTCGCTCTATCTGCATCTCTACGCTCATCTGCCGCAGAACTTCATCATCAAGAAAGATGCCCGCGCGCTCGGCTGGAACGGCGGCGGGCTGGACGATTACGCCGACGGCAAATGCATCGGCGGCGACCGGTTCGGAAACTACGAAGGGCTCCTGCCGGACGCGCCCGGGCGGGAGTACCATGAGTGCGATATCGACACGCTGCATGCCGCCTCGCGCGGGGCGAAGCGCATCGTATACTCCAATGACGGGCTTATCTATTATACCGAGGATCACTACGAGAGCTTTATATTGCTTTATGGCGAAGAATGATGTTCTTTTGAACCATTCTTTCTATATTTTATCTATTTCATTTCCGCTTTCGTGTGCTATAATACAATTTGATTATTAAATGTTCTATTACATAAATGTGAGGAATAACGAATGGATCAACCTATTGTGCAGGGGCTGCTCACCTTTCTCGGCGGCGCCGTCGTTGCCGGTCTCAACGCCCTGCTCTCCGCCCGACTGCTGGACAAAAAGCCTGCGGCTTTCGCTTCGTTCTCCGCAGTACGGCAGCTGTTCAATGTTGCCTATCTTGTTCTGGTTTTCTTTGGTTCGCGCGCTCTCGGCTGGGACGTTACGGCGCCGCTCGTCGGCGCGGCGCTCGGCCTGACCGCTCTTTCCATGGTTTTTGCCATGCTTCTGGCACGGCGCAACGATAAAAAGTCCAAATCCGCCGCGGCGGATAAGAAGGGAGAAGATCTCAATGGGTGAATCCCGTGTTGTGATCCCGATTTTCGGAATTCTGGATGTGACCGGCGAGGTGATCGGCATGTGGGTCATTCTGGCCGCCGTCACCGTGATCTCGCTGCTCGCCACGCGCCATATGCGCGAGCGGCCCGGCAAATTCCAGAATGTGATCGAGACGGGCGTTGAATACCTCGACAACTACTTTGCCGGTATTCTCGGAAAAAAAGAGTCCCGAAAACACCTTCTGTTTCTCGGCTCGCTCTTCATTTTCATCATTTTCGGCAACTACACCGGGCTCATCCCCGGCGCCGGTCTGACGGACTACTGGAAAGCGCCGACCTCGTCGCTTTCGGTAACGCTTGGTCTCAGCATCATCACGTTTTTCTACCTGCAGGGCTCAAGCATCCATGCGCGCGGCTTTCTCGGCTATCTCAAGCGCTTTATTTCCCCCATCGCGATCATGCTGCCGCTGCTCCTTCTGGATGAGTTCATCAAGCCCGCGTCGCTGGCGCTGCGTCTGTTCGGCAATATCTTCGGCGAAGAGACCGTCACGGAACAGCTCTATGAGATTTTTCCCATCGGCGCGCCGATCGTGATGATGGTGCTCTCGCTGCTCTTCTGCGCGCTGCAGGCCATCGTTTTCACGACGCTCGTTTCCATTTATCTGCAGGAGGCCACCGAATAACGGCACGTCTCTTAAAAGCAAAAGAATAAAGAATATTTTTGTAAGGAGATATACTACCATGACCGATTCCGCCATCATTGCTATTGCCGCCGCCATTTCCATCGCCTTCAGCACCATAGGTCCCGGTTTGGGACAGGGCAAGGCCGCCGCCGCCGCCATGGAGAGCATTGCCCGCCAGCCCGACGCCGCCGGCGAGATCCGCTCCTCGCTCATCATCTCGATGGCCATGATGGAGGCTCTCACCATTTACGGCCTGCTGATCGCCTTTATGCTCGTCGCCAAGGTCTGAGAGGCACGCAGCTATGACGATCGAACCATCTCTCATCGTATGGACGGTTCTATGCTTTTTCGCGCTGATGCTCATTCTGAAAAAACTGCTCTTTCAGCCGATGCTGACCTTTATGGATACGCGCAATGCGAAGATTGAGGCCGCGCGCAAGGCGAAGGAGGACGCACGCACGGAGTACGAAGCGGAAGCGCGCCGCCTTGCGGACGAGCGCGCTGCACAGGAAGCGCAGCTGCGTCAGTCCGACGCGGAGGCGCTCGAGCAAGCGCAGGAGGAACTGCGCCGCGAAACGATGCAAAAGCGCGCCGAGGCCGCGCAGCGGCTCGCAGAAAACCGCGCCGCGCTCGCCGAAGAATCCGAACGCATCACCCGCGAGCTGGAACCGCAGCTCTCCGATCTGGCGCTTGATCTCGTGAACCATCTGCAGCACTGGCAGGACGATCGCCACTCCGCCGTGGATGCGGAAACGATCGCGGCGCCGTATGCCGACATAGAGCATCTCACCGCCGGTGAGCATACGAATGCTACTACGAACAGGACGAAATGATTATGCGTTTTGTATATGCCGTTATCAATCTTCTGATCCTTGCGGGGCTCATCTATCTCGTCGGACGAAAATCTATCGTGAAGATCTTCCGCTCCCGCCGGGAGAAGATCACGCGTGAGCTGGACGAAGCGGAAACGCCGTTCGCTCCCGAGCCGCTGCCGGAGATGCCCGCGCCGGACGACACGGCGCTCAAGTCCGAGCTTGCCGCGGCGGAAAAGGACGGAAAGGCCGCTCTTGCAGAGCTCGATACGCAGTATGAGGCGGACGCCGCCGACCAGCGCCGCGAAATGCTCTTTACGACCCGCGCGCAGATCATTGAGCAGGTCCTCACTCTCGCCGAGCAGCATATGCGCTCGGCGGAATATCAGGCTTCCAAGCTTGCCCGTCAGAACGCGGCAGTCGAGCAGATCCTCGCGCAGATCCATCTGACGCCCGGCGACGTTTCCTACATTTCCCGCAAGGGCGTGCTGTATGTGACGCTCACCTCCGCCGCCGTGCTTCCCGACGAGACCGTCGAGAAGGTGCGCAAGCGTGCCGAAGCGCTCGTCGCCGCCGCCGGAGGGAAGATCTCCTACTGGGTGCGGCAAAAGGAAGAGCTGATCGGCGGGCTGCAGCTCCGCATCGGCGATACGATCTACGATTACACCATCTCCAACAAGCTCTACCGTCTCGGCAAAGCGCTCAACGACCGGCCTCTCACGGAGACGGACGCGGATTCCATCCGCGCCGGTATGCTCGACGCCGTGCACCATATGAAGCTCGGCATCGACGTGTTCCAGGTCGGCCGCGTGCTCAGCGTGTCGGACGGCATCTGCTGGATGGACGGTCTCGCCGACATCATGTACGGCGAGCTGGTCGAGTTCGTCAACGGCGAGCGCGGCATGGTCATGGACATTCAGGCCGACCGCGTCGGCTGCATCATCTTTGGCCGCTACGACCATGTGGACAGCTACAGCCGCGTGCGCCGTCTGAACAAGATGGCAAGCGTGCCCGTCGGCGAAGCGATGCTCGGCCGCGTTGTGGACGCGCTCGGCAAGCCCATCGACGGCCGGGGCCGCATCTGGAGCACCGAGACCCGGCCCATCGAATTCCAGGCGCCCGCCATTCCCGACCGGCAGTCGGTCTCCGTGCCGCTGCACACCGGCATCAAGGCGATCGACGCACTCGTGCCCATCGGCCGCGGCCAGCGTGAGCTCATCATCGGCGACCGTCAGACCGGCAAAACCGCCATCGCTATCGACGCCATTCTCGCCCAGAAGGGGCAGAATGTGCTCTGCATCTATGTTGCCATCGGCCAGAAGCGCGCCACCGTTGCGGAGATCGCCGCGTGGCTGGAAGCCGCCGGTGCGATGGAGTATACGACGATCGTGTGCGCCACGGCGTCCGATTCCGCGTCGCTTCAGTATATCGCGCCGTTTGCCGGCGCGGCGATGAGCGAATATTTCATGTACAAGGGCCGCGACGTGCTGATCGTATACGACGATCTCTCCAAGCACGCCGTAGCGTACCGTGAGATCTCCCTGCTGCTGCACCGTCCTTCCGGACGCGAAGCGTACCCCGGCGATATCTTCTATCTGCATTCCCGTCTGCTCGAACGCGCCGCGCGCATCAACGCCGATGCCGGCGGCGGCAGCGTCACGGCGCTGCCCGTCATCGAAACACAGGCGGGTGATATCTCCGCTTATATCCCGACGAACGTCATTTCCATCACCGACGGCCAGATCTTCCTCGAAACTGACCTCTTCAACGAGGGCCAGCGCCCGGCGGTCAACGTCGGTCTTTCGGTCTCGCGTGTCGGCGGCGCAGCGCAAACGAAGCTCATGAAGCAGGTCGCCTCCTCGCTGCGCACGGGTCTTGCCCAGTACCGCGAGCTCGCCTCCTTTACGCAGTTCGGCTCCGATCTGGACGAGACGACGCGCAAAACGCTTGCCTCGGGTGCCAAGATGATGGCCGCTCTCCGGCAGGACCGCTTCTCTCCCCTTCACGACTGGCAGCAGGCGCTGCTCATCTTCGCCGTGTCCGGCGGCTACGCCGACAAGGTGGAAGCGGATGATCTCAACGACTTCTCATCCCAGCTCTTCTCGTGGTTCATCACGAAGGAGTCGGCTCTCACCGAAACGCTCAAAACCGGCAGAAAGCTCGACGACGATACCAGGGCCGCGCTCCATGCCGCGCTCACCGCGTTTGCGGAGGCGCTCTGATGGCAGGACTGCAGCAGCTCAGAAAGCGGCTGAAAAGCATCCGCGCCACCGGTCAGCTCGCCGAGGCGATGCGCACCGCCGCCACGATCAAGTACTCGCGCGTGAGCAAGGTCCGCGAGGAGTTCACCCCCTATGCCGGCGGCAGCGCCGACATGCTCTCGCTGCTCGGCCGGTTCGGGATCTGCCGCGAAGCGGACAGGATCTCGCCGAAGAACTGTCTTGTTCTGTTCGGCAGCAACCGCGGGCTTTGCGGCGGCTTCAACGCCGAGCTTTTCCGCTTCATGGATCGGGCGCTCGCCGCCGAGGACGAAACGCCGCGCATCATTTCGTGCAGCCGCAAGGCGAGCGCATATCTTCGCGAGCACTCGCTCGCCTATGAGGAGTTCATTCTCTCCGATGTGCCGGATTACGAAGAGACGCACGCGCTCTGCGAGCATCTGAAAAAGCTCTATACCACCGGCGCAGTGAACCGCGTGCGGCTCATTTACCAGAGCTACCGCAACATGCTCTCGCAGGAGCCGACCGACCGGCAGATCCTGCCTGACCCGGAGTCGCATAAGACCGCAAACCCGGATGGCATTTTGTATCTGCCGAGTCCCGCCGCCATCGGCGCGCGGCTCGCGCTCACCTGTCTGAACAACGAAGTATTTGCCGCGGCGCTCGACAACGCCTCCGGCGCGCAGGCCGCCACGCTCATGGCGATGCGTTCCGCCTGCGACAGCGCGACGGAATCCGCCGCCAAACTGGAAACCACCATCAATCGCCGGAGACAGGCGGACGTCACCGCCAGCGTCATCGAGATCGCCTCCGGCAATCTGCAGCAAGGAGAATAGCTTATGTCCGCCGGAAATATTGGTACCATATCTCGCATCAGCGGCCCCGTTGTGGACGTGCATTTCCCGGAACACAGCAGCGTCCCGGATATTTTCCACGCCGTCGAGGTCACCATCAACGGCAGCGTTCATGTGCTTGAATGCCTGCAGCAGCTCGGAAACGGCGAGGTGCGCTGCATTTCCATGCGCCCGACGGACGGCATGTCCCGCGGCATGGAAGCCATGGATACCGGCGCGCCGATCTCCGTTCCGGCGAGCGAGGGAATGCTTGGCCGCATGATCAACGTCACCGGCGAGCCGATCGACTGCGCCGGTCCGATCCCCGCCGCCGACCGCTGGCCGATCCACCACCGCGCGCCGGACTTTGTCGACGTTGTCCCCGCCGGGGAGGTGCTGGAAACCGGCATCAAGGTCATCGATCTGATGACGCCATATGCCAAGGGCGGCAAGATCGGTCTTTTCGGCGGCGCCGGTGTCGGCAAGACCGTCCTCATCGAAGAGCTGATCCGAAACATCGCCTTTGAGCACAACGGGTACTCCGTGTTTGCCGGTGTCGGCGAGCGTTCCCGCGAGGGCAACGACCTCTGGAACGAAATGAAGGAGTCCGGCGTTATCGACAAGACCGCGCTCGTCTTCGGCCAGATGAACGAGACCGCGGGCGCGCGTCTGCGCGTTCCGCTCGCCGGCCTCACGATCGCCGAATACTTCCGCGAGCACTCCCACAAGGACGTGCTGCTCTTCATCGATAACATCTTCCGCTTTACGCAGGCGGGCAGCGAGGTCTCCGCGCTGCTCGGGCGTATGCCCTCCGCCGTCGGTTATCAGCCGACGCTGGCCTCTGAAATGGGCATGCTGCAGGAGCGTATCGTTTCCACGAAGAACGGCTCGATCACCTCGGTGCAGGCGATCTACGTCCCCGCGGACGACCTCACCGACCCCGCCCCGGCGACTGCGTTCTCCCATCTGGACGCCACGACCGTCCTTTCGCGCAGCATCGTCGAGCTCGGCATCTACCCCGCCGTCGCGCCGCTGGAATCCTCGTCGCGCATGCTCACGCCCGACATCGTCGGCAAACGGCATTACCAGACCGCCAAGGAAGTGCAGCGCGTACTGCAGCGCTACAATGAGCTGCAGGATATCATTGCCATTCTCGGCATGGACGAACTCTCCCCGGAGGATCGGAAAACCGTTTCCCGTGCGCGCCGCGTGCAGCGCTTTATGTCCCAGCCGTTCCATGTGGCGGAGAGCTTCACCGGCATGCCCGGCAAGTTCGTGCACATTGAGGACACGATCAAGGGCTTTGAAGCCATTCTCGGCGGCGATTGCGACAACATCCCGGAGCAGGACTTCCTCATGGCAGGTTCCATTGAGGACGTATACGCCAAGGGCCGCTGAAAGGGTGGGATAACGGCATGACCGGAAAAACAAACGATTCCACCGCACCGCTTGAGCTCATTGTTCTCACGCCGCACGGCGAGGCCGTTGACGTTCACTGCGACAGCGTACACCTCACGGTCTGCGATGATGAGACCGGACACGGGGGCGGCCAGGTCGGCTTTCACCGCGGCCATCTTCCGGCGGTGCTTGCGCTGGGCGACGGCCCGGCGGACGCGCTGCTGCACGGCGAGGCCGTGTTTCACACCGTGGTGCACGGCGGTTTTGCCTCCGTGCGGAACGATGTGATCCGCGTCATTACCGACAGCGCCGTGGAAACCGAAGAAAAATCCGATACAGAAAATGAGGACTGATGCGAAATGCATCAGTCCTCATTTTTTGCTTGTATATACCGCTTTTCGCGGCTGTGGCAGGAAAAGAGCAGTATCTGCCGGTGCTGCGCTATCTCGGCGAGATAGTCGAGCGCATAGCCCATGCGCGCATCGTCAAAGTTGATGAGCGCGTCATCGAGCACGATCGGGCAGGGATCCTCTCCGCCGAGGAGCATATCGCACAGCGCGAGCCGCAGCGCCAGATACAGTTGATCGGCTGTACCCCGGCTGAGGAAGGCGCTCTCATGGAGCACCGGTTCCCCGGCGCAGCGGACAAGCGCATTCAGCTCGCGGTCGAGCGTGAGCTCCGTATACGCTCCGCCGGTCAGCCGGGAGAGCACCGACGCGGCGCTTTTTGCCAGCGCCGGCGAAAACTCCGAGCGCATCTCCTCATCGGCAAGCGCCAGCTCGTCGAGCGCGGCGGTCAGTGCCTCCAGCTCAAATTCCACACGTTCGTGTTCCGCTTCCAGCTCACGCAGGCGGGTTTTCCAGACCAGCGGATCGCCAAGCGTATCAAGCCGTCCGCGCAGGCGGGCCGTCTCCTCACGGAGAAGCTGCTCCTTCTTTTCGTTTTCCGACATCTGGCGGAGCGGCGCGGCGTCGCCGCCGAGGATCGCCGTGAGTTCCTGATGGAGCCGCAGCTCCTTTTCGGCAAGGCTCCGGGCATATTCGCGCTCTTCCTCCGCCGCACGGGCGAGGGCGTCGGCCTCTTCCCATTGCGCGTAATACTCGTCGAACCGTTCCGGAATATCCTCCGGCGCTTCGGCGCCGTACCGGTCCAGTATCTCATGGAGCATCCGGTTGGCATCGGCACGGTCACGCGAACGGAACGCCGATACGATCCCCACCGCCGCGAGCGCGAGAAGCGCCGCGGCAGCACCGATCCAGAACACGCTGCGGAAAAAGCCCGCGGCAGCGAAGCCGCCGGCAAGAAGCACAAGCAGTATCCATACCCACCGTCCTATGCCGGGTGCGTTTGCCGCGCGCTCGGCTTTTTTCGCCCGCCGTTCGTCGTCAAAGGCTCGGTTTTCCGCCGTTTCGTCCGGCTCTGCGCCGCGGAGGATCCCGGTGTGAAGCTCCTCGTCTGCCGCGGCAGACGCCTGCTCGCGCCGCGCGGCCTCGCTTTCGGCCTTTTCACGCGCCGCACGGCAGGCTTCGAGCCGCGCCATCGCGTCGGTGCGCCGCTTTTCCTGCGCTCCGGCGAAATTTTTCTGGGCATTTGCGCTGTGGAGCCGGGCGTTTTCCGCCAGTTCTTCCGTGCGCGCAAGCTCCTCGGCAGTTTTTTTGATGGCGGCAAGCTTTTCGTTCACCGCCGCCATTTCCGCTTCCAGCTCCGGCAGGCGGCCGCCGGTACGGTAACGGCACTTTCGCTGCAGGGCGCGCAGCCGCGCCTCCGCCTCCGAAAACGAGCCGCTCTCCTCCCCTGTCGTGACAAGCGAGGCGATCTTCTTTTCAAGCTCCGCGCCCTGCTGCACGCCGAGCCCCGCCGGGCCGATGAACGCCGTGCGCTCAAATACCGGCAGTGACGCGCCGGTGAGCGTTTCTCCGGCATTTTCCCCGCTAAGATTGAGAACCGGCTGACCGGAGCGGGAATACACAGGGGAAAAGACGCGCATGGGCGCCGAGGGAATGCGCGTTGAGCGCGAAAGGGTAATGTCCTTCCCGCCGAACGTGATCTCCATCGTCCCCGCCATCGGGGAACCGCTCCACGGAGCGTACAGCACCTTGTCCGGCTTTTTCCCGGCGCGGCCGCGCTGGGCGGTGTCGATGCCGTAGAGCATGGCGCGCAGAAACGCGCACCACGTTGTTTTTCCGTATTCGTTGGGCGCCTCAATGATATTCAGCCCCGGTGACAGCTCAAGCGTGCGGTTTTGCAGCACGCCGAAGCTCGCCGTCATTTTCCGCACGATCACAGCCGCACCTCCCACCCCTCAAGCGCTGCAATGCCGCAGCGCACGGCGCGCAGGAGCATTTTCTTTTCCTCCTCGGTCTCCGCGGTCTCGATACGCCGCTGCATCCGGCGCAGAAACCGCCCGGCGAGGCTGTTCTCCCCGGCGCGCCGCCAGAGATCGCGCGGCGGAACCGTTTCGTCCGAGAACGTGAGCGCGAAGAAATCCCGTTCCAGCGCCTGCCGGAGATAGGCAAGATCCGGCGCGGCAAAGCTCTCGCCGGTCAGGATGATCTTATATACATCGTCCGCCGTGTCTTTTGGCAGCGCGGCGCGGATCGCGGCGAGAGCATCCGCCCCCGGCTCCACGCGCAGCTTTTCGTACCGGCGCGCAGCGGTCGGGATGAAACCGGCTTTCACCGTTTCGCCGTCAATATCGATCTGCAAAATTCCCTTTTCGCCGCACTCGTCAAAGCCGCGCCCCTCCGGACAGCCCGGCCAGGCATAAAAGCAGCTTCCGGCGCGGCGCAGGCCGCTCCCCAGATGGATATGACCGAGCGCGGCATATCGCATGCCGCTTTGCGAGAGCTCCTCCTCCGTCACCGGGCAGTACGGCGAGCCGGCGCGGCCCGGCTCGGCATGCAGCACCAGAAGCTGCGTTACGCCCTCCTCCGCTGAGGCATGAAAGCCGCGCAGAAGAGCCTCGCACGAGGGCGACGTATACCCCGCGCCCCAGACGCGCGCGCTGAGCTCTGGCAGGAAAACGCTCTCCAGAAGGGGCGTGCGGAAGATATGGACGTTATCCGAAAAGGGCAGGAGCGCATACGGTGAGCGCCGGGAGTACCAGTCATGGTTTCCCGGCGCGATAAATACGGGGATGCGCACCTTTCCGAGCGCGGCAAGCAGCGCCTCGCCAGTCTCGGCGTAGGCGCTGCCGCTGTCCAGAAGATCTCCGGCAAGGAACAGGAGATCGGCATTCCGCTGGTTTACCTCCGCTGCGATGCGCTCCAAAAGCGCTCTCTGCTCGTTGCGGCGGACGGACGCCTTTTCCGCGTCGAGCGATTCAAAGGGGGAATCGAGATGCAGATCGGCCGCATGAATGATCCGGATCATGGCGTTATGCGGATCGCTTCGACCGCGGTGCATGCGCCGGTCTCGGTATCGACGGTGAAAACCGCGCCCTCGAGCTTTCCGGGGCCCTTCGCCTGCTCGTACCGGCGCGGGGGATCGCCGAGGAATTTGCGGATGGACTGCTCCGGCGCGATGCCGAGCACCGATTCGCTCGGCCCCGTCATGCCGAGATCGGAAATGTATCCCGTGCCGCGCGGTAAAACCCGCGCGTCCGAGGTCTGGACATGCGTATGCGTGCCCCACACGGCGGAGACACGCCCATCGAGAAACCAGCCCATGGCGAGCTTTTCGCTCGTCGCCTCGGCGTGCATATCAACGAGCACCATGCGCGTCTGATTTTCCGCAAGCAGCGCGTCCACCGTTGGGAACGGGTTATCGGTGTTCGTATCGAGAGAAAACCGCCCCAGAAGATTGATGACGCGGATGGGGCCGAACGGCGTTGTATACGTCGCATCGCCCCGGCCGGGGCACTGCGGGGCGTAATTGGCCGGGCGCAGGATGCGCGCCTTCTCGTCGAGATACGGCTGCAGCTCCCAGCGCGTCCATGTGTGGTTGCCGAGCGTCACAACGTCCGCTCCGGCGGCGAGAATGGCGTCCGCCTGCGCGGGCGTGATGCCGACAACGTTGGCGTTTTCCCCGTTCACAACGGTGAAGGAAACGCCCTTGAGCTTCTGGAGCGGCTTTAAATGCTCCTTAAGAAAGGCGAGGCCGGTCTGCCCGACAACGTCGCCAATGGCTAAAATATTGATCGTCATGCGTTTTTCTCTCCGTCCGTTCCGGATTCGTTCGTCCCGGCTTCGCCTGTTTCCGCTTCGCCGGCTCCCGTTTCGTCCCCGTCGTTCAGGTCATCCCCCACGGAGTTGAAGATATGGAAAATACCGCTCGAGTTGAGATCCATGATAATGGCGGCGGTGATCGGCAGACCAAAAAGACCGATAAGACCGCCGAAGAGCTTGGAACCGGCGTACATGCACGTGAGCGTTACGATCGGGCGCAGACCGACGTGCTTGCCGACGATCTTCGGCTCAATGATCTGGCGCGCGATTACAACGACGGCATAGATGATGAGGATGCCGAGACCGCGCATCGTGTTGCCGGTGAGAAGCGTGATGATCGACCACGGAAGAAGGATCATGCCGCTGCCGACGATGGGCAGCGCATCAAAAATGCCGATGAGGATACCGAAAAGCAGCGGGTTCCCCACGCCGACGATCAGAAGGCCGACGGTGATCTCCGCCACGGTGATGCAGAAGATGATGGCATAGGACTTGATGAACTGCCAGATCATCTCAAGGAACGAGTTCTTGACATTCACCGCAACGCGCAGCGGTTTTTCGGGCAGGTTTTTCCGAATGAAGAGCCTGATGCGGTCAAAGTCCACGGAAATAAAGACCGTAGCGATCAGGCAGATGATGCTGTTGAGCAATATGCTCGGCAGGCGGCTCGCAATGCCGGTGATGCCGCTGACGATCTTGCCGGAGAGGTTGGTGACCGCGCTGCCGAGATTGGAGATCATGCCGGGCAGGGCCTGCTCAATAGCGTCCATGATGGACACATCGAACCGTTCGCCTACCTCCAGCACCCAGTTATAGAGCTTTGTGATGCCGGGGAGGACGCTCTGTTCATAAAACGTCGGCGCGAACGACACGAAATCCACGATCGTATCGGTCAGGCGGACGACGATGAGCGTCAGAAGGCCGCCGACGACGATGAACAGCACAAGCACGCTGATGATGCCGGCCACATTGCGGTTCATATGGAATTTCCGCTTCACGAGGACCTTGTTCCCGTCCTTGCCGCGGACATAGCGCGTTTCCCGGCTCAGCGCGCGGGAGATCGGACGCACGATCGACGCGAAAATGAACGCGAGGAAGATCGGCATCATTATGTTGATGAGGTACTTGAACACCAGGAAGATGATCGCAACGATCACCGCCCAGTACGCAATGTTGATAAGGAAGTTTACGCGGGGATTCGTTTCCCGTCTTTCTTCCATAAAATTCCCTCCTTTCAGGGTATCACATATCGGCTGTAAGGAACGGCAGCGCGAGACGCTGCTCCTCACCGTTGAGCGTATATTCAATGCGCGGCATGCCGTCCATGCGTACACGCACGTTTTCCGCGTCCAGCAGCCGGCGCAGCTCGCGGTAGGTCTCGCGCTTTTCCTCGTCATAGGCGTTCATGTCGTCGGAGGTGAAGAACACGCTCCCGAGCAGCGCGTCGGCGCGCGCAAGCATCGTTTTCTGCCCGCCGGAGAGCTTGAGATTGTCGCTGCGGAGGAAGAACACATCCGGATCGTTCCCGAAAGCGCGGCCGTTCAAACCGCGGCGGAAGAGCGTATTTTCAAGCGAATGCTTTGTGGAGATGCGCTCGCGGTGCGCCATTTTCATAATGAACGAGCCGTCCCAGTCGAGCCCCACATCGCACCCGATGCGGCAGTAGTCCACAAGCCCGAACGCAGGCATGAGCGGCGCGCCGCAGCCGATGATGAGATGCTCGCCGCACATCTCGCGCAGGAAACCCATCGCGCGGCGCATGCGCTTTGCGCGGCTCTCCGTCGGGAGATTGACCGGCGCGGCGGCATAGAGGAAATCGAGCTTCACAAGATCAAAGCCCCAGTCGGTGAACACGCGGCGGAACACGTCGCGCAGATACTGCGCGGCCTGCGGATGGTCAAAATCGATCGCATAGAAGCCGCCCCAGTTCATGCCGCAGTACCACGGCTTGCCGTCTACGCGCAGCAGCCAGTCCTTGTGCCGCCGGAAGATCTCCGAATCCTTCTGGCAGACGAACGGCGAGAGCCAGAGACCCGCGCGAAAGCCCTTTTCATGGATCCTGTCCGCCGTGCCGCGCAATCCCTTCGGGAATTTCTTCGCGTCCGTCGTCAGCCAGTCGCCCACGGCGGGCTCCCAGCCGTCGTCGATCTGGAATACATCGCCCTCGGAGAGCACCCCGGCGCAGCCGGAGAGATCGGAGAGGATGCATTTCTCGTCGATATCCTGATAGCGGTTGTACCAGCTCGAATACCCGGCAATGCGCTCTGCGGGCTTTTTCGGCAGACCCATGGCGGCAAACCAGCCGTCGTAGACCTCCTTCTCCGCGCCCTCGGCATAGAAGAGATCAAAAACATGGAACTCTCCGTTGCAGCGCACGCCGCAGCAGTCGCGCGAGAGCGTGAGCTTTCCGGCGTTGGCGTCATAGCGGATCATGGTGTAGCCGCCCGATTCATCGAGCGAGCCGAGCAGCCGGAAATGCTCGCCGCGCCGCCAGTAGGCATAGGATTCGCCGTGCGTCACGCCCGGCGTTTCCGGGTAATCGGTGAAATAGTAATCGCCGTAGCGCTCCAGTCCCAGCGGCTTGAAGCGCGCGAGCGGGCTCGCAAAGGAGGGCGTGCGGTCCTTCACACCGCACTCCGGCGAGTACGTCCAGCTCTGAAAGCCGTTGATGAAAATGCGCTCGCCCGGCTCCGTATCCCAGAGCATCGCGCCGGTCACGCTTTTAAGCGTATCGTCCGGCAGCTCGCAGACGATGCGGTTCTCTCCCGGCTGCATCAGCGTGCTGCCGGTGACAGTCGCGCCGTTTTCCAGTTCCACGCGCCATAAGAGTTCCATATTCCTCACTCCTGTTCGACGTTTTGTCCTTGTATCGAGAAACGCACCTCTTCCTCCGGCAAACCGGCGGCGGAAATGCGGAGAACGGCCTCCCCGCTCTCGCCCGCGGTGCGCACATAGGTACCGGTCATGCCTCCCTCGGCAGTCACGGTGTCGGGCCCGATGAGCGCCGCCGCGCCCGTAAGCGAGAACCGCACCGGGAGCTGCGCATAGGGGGCCGGGGTGCCGTGCTCATCGAGAATGCGGACGCGCACCGCGGCGGCGTCCCAGGTATCCCCTTCGCAAAGCGCCGTTTTGCTCACGCGCACTTCCATGTGCAGCGCCGCGCCCGAGGCGCGCGTCACGCTCGCAACGGTCTTGCCGCCGGTACGGGCATCGAAGCGCCAGCGCGTCGCCGCGCCGCCCCAGTTGCCGACGTACTTTCCGAAGAGCGCCACGCCGTCGTCCATCGTGAGCTTGTAGCGCGCCATGGCCCACGCCATGCGCGCCTTGTCCGCGACAGGCATCCCGGCCAGACCGTTCTTTCCGGCGGAAACAAGGCATTTTCGCAGCAGCTCCGCCTTGTCGTGCGGGAAATGCTCCTGCGTTTCGAGCAGCTCGCCGATCGTATCGTCGATCGCCACAGGGCCGTGCGGCAGACCGTCCCAGCCCTTTGTGCGGAACGAGGCGACGAACCGGTCGTTCTTATAAAGCGCGACCTCCTCGGCGTTCGTAAACGCCCAGATATCACCGATATTTCCCGCGGGATAATCGCCGATATCCATCGGCGAGCCGATCTCGAGCACCGGCGTCTTGTCCCCCTGCGAGGCATAGAGCGCCGCGGCAAGCTTCGGGTTGCGGAAGGCGTCCATCACGCCGTGGTAGCACACGCGGTCGCCCGAGCCGAAGTCCTTGTGCGTCGGATAATCAAACATCACCCAGCCGAAGCAGCCGGAGATCTCGCCGTCGGACGCGGCGGCATTCTGCACGCGCGCATGGCGCAGCGCGTGCTCCTGCCGCTTTTCCCACGGGTCGAAGGACTTCGTCGGGAACATGTGGCCGTTGCACTCGGAAATGAGATAGGGCTTATCCATATCCGGCGTCACGGCGCTGCGCTTCTTTGCACCGGGTGCCGTGCCGTCGTGCGAAAAGTCGTTATAGGCGTATACATCCTCCAAAAGATGGCTCTTTTCAAGATAGCGCACGCCGGAGGTCTGACGGGATGGATCGAGCGAATGTGCCAGGGCATTCGTCTCGCGGTAGAAGTCATCGTCGTCCAGACTTTCGTTGATGCGAACGCCCCAGAGGACGATGGACGGATGGTTACGGTACTGCGTCACCATCTCGCGCACATTCTCCACCGACCGGCGCTTCCACGCCGCGTCGCCGATGTGCTGCCAGCCGGGAAGCTCGGTGAACACGAGCAGCCCCAGCTCGTCGCACGCATCGATAAAGTGCCGGCTCTGCGGGTAGTGCGACGTGCGCACCGCCGTGCAGCAGAGCTCTTCCTTCAATATCCGCGCGTCCTCGCGCTGGAGCGCCTCGGGCGCGGCGTAGCCCATGTAGGGATAGCATTGGTGACGGTTCAGGCCGCGGAGGAACACACGCTCGCCGTTGAGATAAAACCCGCCGCGGCGGAATTCCGCCGTGCGAAAGCCGAAGCGGACCGTCTTTTCGTCGGTCACGGCGCCGCTCGCGTCAAGCAGCTCGGCGCGGATCGAGTAGAGATTCGGCTCGTCCAGCGTCCACGGGCGGGCGTTCGAGTAGTTTACATAATATTTATTATCGTTACCCTCCGTCATGGCGCAGACCGCGCCCGCGGCGTCGAGCAGCGTGACGCGCCGGCGGGCGCCGCTGCCGGAGACGGTAAGGGCGATCTCGGCGCGCGTAAGCGTCGGCGTTGTGACGAACACGTCCTCGATCATGTCCGCGCCGCGGACATCGAGCCATACCTCGCGGTACAGCCCGCCGTAAGCGAGATAGTCCAGCACGAAGCCGAACGGCGGCACGGCGGGATTTTCGGTCGTGTCGAGCCGCACGGCGAGGCGGTTTTCCATGCCGTAGCGCACGGCGGACGTGATCTCCACGCGAAAGGCCGTGTAGCCGCAGGCATGCTCGGCGAGCTTCTCGCCGTTCAAATATACCTCGGCAAAATGCGCCGCGCCGTCAAACTGCAGAAAGAGGCGCTTGCCGCGGTACTCGAGCGGCACGGAGAGGCCCCGCCGGTAACCGCAGATGCCGGCATAGTCCTCCGGCTTTGCATAGTGCAGCGGCACTTCCCCTGCCGTGTGCGGGAGATCGACAAGCGGAAAGCGTCCCTCGCCGTGGGCAAAGCCGGCGCTCCACTCGCGGGTGAATTCCCAATCGCTGCAAAGGCTGATCATGGCGTCCCTCCGGAAAGAAATTACTCTTTTCATTTTACATGGAAAGCGGCGTTATTTCAACCGAAAGAAAATATTTAACAAAATCCTGAAACTCCTGCCGAAGCATGCTTGGCAGAAGGAAACCGTCCGGGGACGGCAGGCAGCGTCTCCGGACGGTTGACATTTTTTCGGTTTTCAGAACGCCACATGGCGGAAGAGGGCCACGCAGCAGAGGATCACGGCGAGGGGAACATACACATACCGCCCGACGGCGTACCAGACCGCGCCGCGCTCGCGGCCCGCTCCGGTGTTGATGGCGGAGAGAAGCTCGTCCTTTTTCATCACATAAAACCACGAGACCGCGCCAAGCGTCGCGCCGATGGGGATGATGTAAATGGACACGAGATCCATCCACGGGCCCCATTTGGAGATCGTCTCCATGCCGATGCCGCAGCCGAGGCAAATGACGCCGAGCAGCGCGAGCACCGCCTTGCGGCTGAGCTTCGGGAATTTGTGCAGCAGCGATTCCGCCACCGCTTCAAACATGTTCTGCAGCGAGCTGACGCCCGCGAAGATCATGGCGACATAGAGAATGATCGCAAAGAGTCGGCCGAGCGGAATGTCCTGCAAAATAGTCGGGAGCGTCACAAAAAGGAGGCTCGGGCCCGCGCCGACATCCAGCCCGTAGGAGAAGCACGCAGGGATGATGACGAGCGCCGCGACCACGGCGGCGATCGTGTCAAAGAGCGCCGTGTGCTGCGCCACGCCAACAACGTCCTCTTCTTTCGAGAGGTACGCGCCGTAAACGATCATGCCGCTGCCCGTGACGGACAGGGAGAAAAACGCCTGTCCCATCGCCCAGATCCAGATCATCGGGTCGCAGAGCATCTCCCAGCGCGGCGTGAACATGAACTTGTATCCCTCCGCCGCGCCCGGCAGAAACGCCACGCGCACCGCGAGGACGACAAAGATGAGGAAGAATACCGGCATCATGATCCGGTTCGTCTTTTCGATGCTGTGCGCGCCGAGGAAGAGCGTCAAAAGCGTTCCGGCGACAACAATGATATGATACGGGATCACGGAAAAGTCCCGCGAGGAAAAGTCCGAAAACCACGCCGCGGCATCCGCGGTCATAAGCGTACCGGCAACGGAATCCACGAGCGCCTTGAGAACATAAGTCACGATAACGGCGTATCCGATCGCGATGCAGAGCGAGCCCGCGAGCGGCAGCCAGCCGAACACCGCGCCCGCCTTCCCTGCCCCTTTGCCGCGGGTGGCCCAGGCGTTTTCGTACGCGCCGAGCGTGCCGGTGGCGGCGCGGCGGCCCATGGCGAATTCCGCCGGGAGACCGACATAGCTGAAGATCAGCACGAACAGAATATAAATGAGCAGAAATGCGCCTCCGCCATTGCTGCCCATTTTATTCGGAAAGCCCCAGACGTTCGCCATGCCGACGGCCGAGCCGACCGACGCGAGGATGAACCCCCAGCGGGTCGAAAAGCTCTTTACATTCTTTTTCTTCATCAATTCCCTCTCAACCGGAAAACCTGCTTGTTTTCCTGTTTTCACAAAGTTTTATTATTTTAAAGCTTTGCTGTAAAAAAGTCAAGGAAATACGGGCGAAAGCGGCGAAATATCCGCCGCGCCGCCCGCCGTCAAGACGCCGCTCTTGCACTTTCGGCTAAATCGTGCTATTTTATGGTTAGCATTAGCTAACAGGAGATGTATTGAAACCCATGAAAGAGAAAAAGAACGCCTGCACCGGCTGCGCCGCGGCGGAGGCTGACGGGCGGTTCGTCCGGCATCCGGAGAGCGCGGACGGCGAGGCCGTTGTGACTGCCTATCCGGTATTTCCGGGCATAGAGATCGCGTACTGCGACATACACGCGCACGAGTGCCGGCTCGAACACACGCCGGGGATCTCGCTCATGCGCATCAGCCACTGCCGTGAGGGGCGGCTCGAACAGCAGATGGGGAACGAATATTATTTTCTCGCGCCGGGGGATCTGGCCGTTTCACGCAGCGACGCCTCCGACGAGGCCGCGCGCTTCCCCACCGGGCATTACCACGGCATCACCGTAACGATCGACCCGGCGCAGGCGCCGGAGTGTCTTTCGTGCCTGCTCTCGGACGTGAACGTCCGCCCGGCGGCGCTGATGGAAAAGTTCTGCGCGAACGGCGGCTACTTTGCCGCCCGCTCGTCCGCGAGCGTGGAGCATATTTTTTCGGAGCTGTACTCCGTGCCGGAGGAGATCCGCAAGGGGTATTTTAAAGTGAAGGTTTTGGAGCTGCTGCTCTTCCTCAGCGCGCTACCGACCGAGCGGCGGCGCCCGGCCTATTCCGGCACGCAGGTGCGCCTTGCCTCCGCCGTGAGCGAGTATCTGCTCTCCGCCACGGAAGAGCGCCCCACAACGGCGGAGCTCTCCGCAAAGTTCCACGCCTCGGCCACGCAGATATTGCAGAGCTTCCAGGGCGTTTACGGCATGTCTCCGGCGGCGTTTCTGCGCGCTCAGAAAATGCACGCCGCGGCGGAGCTTCTCCGTTCCACCGACCGGACGGTGCTCGATATTGCCGGGCAGTTCGGATACGACAACGCCAGCAAATTTGCCCGTGCGTTCCGCAGCGTCATCGGCGTATCCCCCAACGCCTACCGCAGCGGCGCGACCGCCGACAGCTGCGCGCCGGTCTGATCCGAATTCCAACACAAAAACAACATTTTGGAGCCGCATTCGCTCATTTTGGAGCGGATGCGGCATTGCGGTTAGCGTATGATAACCTTGCAAACAGGGAAACGCTTCCCCGAATGTATGCTTTTCCACCATGTCACATTATCTCTCACCCCTTTGTGCGGTGCGGCTCGGAAGGAGGACTCACGAATGTCTGAAGAAGTGATCGTCCGACTGGGCGCACCCACACTGGCGGGGATCAAGACGGGAAGCCTGTTCACCTGTGCGTATACTTCCCGCAAAAGCGTGGAAGAATCTTTGCGGCAGCTTAACCGCTGCTTTGCTCCGAAAGGGCTCTGCCTGCTGCCGCTGCGTTATTCCGAAAAGAACGTTCTCCTTTATCTGTTCCGCCCGGCGGAGCTTTCCCGCGATCTGCAAAACAGTGAAGCTGCCGAGCTGCTCCGGCAGGAGGGTTACCCCTGCGAAAGCTGCGGAAAATGTCTTGCAGCGCTCACGCGCAGGCTGCGCAGCGGCGAAGGGTTCCCGCACGAGATCGGTCTGTTTCTCAGCTATCCCCCCGAGGATGTAAAGGGCTTTATCGAAAATCGCGCCGCCAACTACAAGCTCAGCGGCCTGTGGAAGGTCTACGGCGACGAGAAGAAAGCGAAAGAGCTTTTTGCCAAATATAAAAAATGCACGGACATCTATTGCGAACGGTACGAAGCCGGCTGCGGTATCGCCGAGCTCGCCGTCGCGGTGTGATGCGCCGGAAAGGAAGATTCTGTTATGAAAAAAGCAGCTGTTATTTACTGGAGCGGCACCGGCAACACCGAGGCCATGGCAAACGCCGTTGCCGAGGGCATGAAAGACGCCGGAGCCGAGGTCTCCCTTCTCAGTGCGGACGCCGTGAGCGCCGCCGATCTCGCCGGGCTTGACGCCGTGGCGCTCGGCTGCCCGGCCATGGGCTCCGAAGTTCTCGAAGAGGACGTTTTCGAGCCGATGTTCTCCTCCTGCAAGAAGCAGTTTGTCGGCAAGAGCGCGGCGCTCTTCGGCTCCTACGGCTGGGGCGACGGCGAATGGATGCGCGCCTGGGAACAGGACTGCCGCGGCGCGAACATCTCTCTCGTGTGCGAGAGCGTCATCTGCTGCGAGACCCCCGGCGACATCGAGCTTGAAGCCTGCCGCGAACTGGGCCGCGAGCTTGTAAAATAAATCTGGTAACACACCGGGGCTCCCCTTTCCCGGTTGTTATATATCGATCCATCTCCATCCTTTTCTCTTTGTTGATCCCCCATGCGAGACCGGCTGCCCTGAAAAGCAGCCGGTCAATTCTATTCTTTCCTGTTTCGCGCCATTGTCGAAAACCATGGGAAAATTCCTCTTTACTTTTCCGTTCCGGCTTGCTATAATAATTAAGCTGATAAATGCGCCAGTAGCTCAGCTGGATAGAGTGTTGGCCTCCGGAGCCAAAGGTCGTGGGTTCAAATCCCGTCTGGCGTACCAAAAAGGATTCCCTGCCCTATGGGGCAGGGAATCCTTTTTGGTATATGCCTTTCTTGACGGGATTTGAACCGAGGGGAAAGCGGTCTGCCGCTGCCGGGGGCAGAAGAAGGCAGAACGGTTTCTCCGCAGTCGCAGCTTTTGCGGCATCAACGCGTGCGTGATGCTGCAAAAGCTATCCGCGGCAAGGTCGACTCGAGGCGGCTCGCCCGCGAGAAATCCCGTCTGGCGTCCTCTTCGCTCGTTTTGGTGTTCCGGTTTTCTACCTCCACGCTCGCCCTGCCGTTTCCGTCAATCTTGTACGAAGCGTACTCCTCCGTTTGACGTTGAATCGCTCTCCGTTTTTCGGCTTTCTGCTCATCGTTCAGAAAGGCGTCCGGTGCATACTTCAGAAATCGTCCGTCTCCTGCCTTGACACTCCGGAAGATATCCTGTATGCTGATGTTGGAATCCGATAGCAGAGAAGTGGCCGCGGCGCTTTCGCCGGCTTGGAGCTTTTTTACGACGTCGGATTCCTTTATTTTTGTCATTGCAACCGTCATATAAAGTCCGCCGTACTCGCTCTGATGCTGCGCACTTACGCCTGCATTCGCGTTGGAGAATCGGAACGGAAATTCGATCTGCCTGTTTTTCAGATTGACCTGATGCAGCCCCAGCTTCTTCGCAATGGCTCGGATGGCCTTTTTCGCCTGCGCCATTTGCGCAGCGCTGAGGCCATCGTAGATCGCCGCTGTATCCGTATCTCCGAGTTTGTCATACTCAACGCTCGCCGGGCGGATCGTCCGGTCTTTTAGAATTTCGTACCGCGCTTCCTCGCTCAATACCGAGATACTGCCGTCCGCAAACACGGTATCCGCGCCGTCCAGCTCTGTTGCCGTGCGGTTGTTGATCTCGGGTACCTCCACACTCGCTTTGCCGGAAGATTATTCTTGACTATTCCCCTCCGTCTGGCGTATAGTAGCTGTAGAAGAAGGTTTTGCGTTGATATTGCTCTCGTATTGGACTTGAGTAATGCCTTGCGCAGGACCTTCTTCTTTGCTGTATACCAGCCGCCCCTCGCTTTTCGCTTTCTCAAGATACGCATCTCCACGGCGTTTTCCGTAAATGGAGGTAACTATATTCGCTCGTATGAATTCCTGCGCGTGCTGGGCATTCGAGTCCAGTTGCACTATGGCCAATCCTCGATTGCCTTTGTAGTCCACAAAGTCAAGGAACAGTTCGATTTTCCCGTCCCTTTTCGACTTCATTACCGCATCCGGTTTCCCGATATTCTCCATCGCGCTTTTCATGCCCTCGATGCCAAGATTGTGGTAGTTGATATCTTGTCCCTGATATCTCCCATTCTCGCGGCTTTCCATAGCCAGGTAGGCGTCCCGGTAGCTCATGATGACCGGCAAGTTTTTCACTTCTACGCCCGCTTTTTCCATCGCGGTTCGGAAGCTGTCAGTAAACCGGCCAAAATACAGATGTCGCTGATCGAACGGTTCTGCCGAGTCCATGATATCGTGGAGAAGTTCGTCCTGTGTTTTCCCCTCCGGGTTGAATCGCGCCGCATCGTTGGAAACATACGCCATTGACGCGCCGCTTCCATCCGCAAACACGGTATCCGCGTCGCCCAGCTTGGGCGGCGTATTTTTTCGCTCTTCGGCGCTCATCCGGCGGCGGGCAGCGGTGTCTCTCGCCCTGCCGGAAGATTTTTCTTGACTATTCCCCTCCGTCTGGCGTATAGTAACCGTAGAAGAAGGCTTTCCCCTACGAGCGCCAGTTTCGTCAACGGAATTGGAAGAGCCATTAAAACTGGGAGGGCTTCTTCTTTCTATTTTCCCCACATTCTCCGCACTCGCCCTGCCGGAAGATTTTTCTTGACCATTCCCCTACGTCTGGCGTATAGTAGCCGTAGAAGAGGATTTCCCCTGTTGAGCGCCGGTTTCGGTAACGGAACCGGAAGAGCCGTGCTTTATGGCGGGGGAGCCTCTTCTCTTCATATCCCCCACATTGTACACAACCACACCATTATCCCCGTCTGCGATAGACAGCGAAAGTTATGACAAATCTTTTATCCTTTTATTGCTTTAAATCGATCTGCGTGGTATGATACTGACATTCTACATACTACCAAGAGAGTTGGAAAGAAAATGAAGAGAGAAAACTTCAATTCGCGCATCGGGTTCATTCTTGTGAGCGCCGGGTGCGCCATCGGCATCGGAAACGTATGGAAGTTCCCGTATCTGGCCGGCCAGAACGGCGGCGGGTATTTCGTCCTCTTTTATCTGCTGTTCCTCATCATTATGGGCATTCCCGTGATGACGATGGAGCTGGCCGTCGGCCGCGCGAGCCGGAAGAGCGCCGTTCTCGGCTACAAAGCTCTTGAGCCCACCGGGAGCAAATGGCACTGGCACGGCTGGGCGTGCGTCATCGGCTGTCTGCTGCTGATGATGTACTATACCACCGTCTCCGGCTGGATGCTCGCCTACTTCTTCAAGTTCGTCTCCGGCGCGTTCACGACTGTCACAGTGGAAACGTCTGACAGCGTGTTTGCCAACATGCTCGGCAACCCCGTGGAAATGGGCATTTTCATGGCGATCACCGTGGCGGGCGGCCTGCTTGTGTGCTCCGGCGGCGTGCAGAAGGGGCTTGAAAAGGTCACGAAGATCATGATGGTGTGCCTCCTGGCGCTCATCGTCGTGCTTGCCGTGCACAGTCTGACGCTCTCCGGCGCGGCCAAGGGCATTGATTTCTATCTGCGCCCGAACATGAACACGATCCGCTCCGTCGGCATTTTCAACGTCATCACGAACGCCATGAATCAGGCGTTCTTTACGCTCAGTCTCGGCATTGCCGCCATGGAGATCTTCGGCAGCTACATGCATGACGACCACACTCTCACCGGCGAAGCGGTGCGCATCTGCGCGCTGGACACATTCGTGGCGATCATGGCCGGTCTCATCATCTTCCCCGCCTGCTTCAGCTACAATGTGGAGCTGGACCATGGCCCCGCGCTCATTTTTATGACGCTGCCCAAAATCTTCCTCGACATGCCCGGCGGCCGCGTGTGGGGCTCGCTCTTCTTCCTCTTTATGACGTTTGCGAGCTTCTCCACCGTGACGGCGGTCTTTGAAAATCTGATCGCGAGCGCATGCGACAACTGGGGCTGGAGCCGCAAAAAGTCCGTCGGCATCGTCGGCGCGGGGCTCTTTCTTGCCAGCATCCCGTGCGTTCTCGGCTACAACGTCTGGAGCGGCTTCCACCCGATGCCCGGCAAGGACATTCTCGATTTTGAGGACTTTCTCGTCAGCTCCCTGCTGCTGCCGATCGGTTCGCTTGTCTATCTGCTGTTCTGCGTGAGCAAGCGCGGCTGGGGCTTTGATAAGTATCTCGCCGAGTGCAACAAAGGCACGGGCATCAAAATGTCCCCGAAATTCAAAGTTTACTTCCGGTACATTCTGCCGATCCTTATCATTATAATTCTGGTCGTCGGGCTTGTGCCCCTGTTCCGGTAAGGAGGTAATCGCATGGCATCAAGTTATTATAAGCCCTGCCCGGAGCTGGCCCGGTGTGACGAGCTGATCGAAAAATACTGGGATACGGAGCAGTACGACAAGTGCTTCGCCGGTCATCTGGAGCTTGCCGAAAAGGGATATCCCCTCGCCGAATGCCAGGTCGGGTACTTCTACTACCGCGGGCTCGGCGTGGAAAAGAACCTCGCCAAGGCGCTTTACTGGACGCAGCGCGCCGCCGAACACGGCGACCGCGACGGGCAGTACAATCTCGCCACACTTTATGAAAACGGCGAAGGCGTTGCGAAGAACATGGACGAGGCCAAGCGCTGGTATCTTCTCGCCGCGCAGCAGAAGCACCGTGAGGCGATTTCCAAATGCCGGAAGTTGAAAATTATGTAAATTGAATTATGTAAATTTATAAACTTAAAAGACAGCGCCCTGCATTTCCGCAGGGCGCTGTCTTGGTTTACATAATTTAAACGCCGAGATACCTTTTCTGCTCGTCGGTGAGCGTATCAATGGTGATGCCGAGCGTGGAGAGCTTTTTGCGGGCGATGGCGTCGTCGATCTCGTGCGGGACGCGGATGACGCCGGGGTGAAGCTCCGCGCGGTGGTCGGCAAGATATTTAGCGCTCATAGCCTGCACCGCAAAGCTCATGTCCATGATCTCCGCCGGGTGGCCGTCGCCGGAGGCGAGATTCACGAGCCGTCCCTCCGCCAGCACGAAGAGCGTTTTCCCGTTCGGGAGGACGTAGCCCTCGATGTTATGGCGCGCCTCGTAGTGCTCCGCGGCCATTTCGCGCAGCGCCGCCACATTGACCTCCACATCGAAGTGGCCGGCATTGGAGAGGATCGCGCCGTCCTTCATCATGGGAAAGTGACGCGCGGAGATCACATCGTCGCAGCCCGTGACGGTAACGAAAATGTCGCCGCGCTTGGCCGCCTCGTCCATCGGGAGGACGGTGAAGCCGTCCATGTGCGCTTCGATCGCGCGCACGGGGTCGACCTCCGTGACGATGACCCGCGCGCCGAAACCGTGCGCGCGCATCGCCACGCCCTTGCCGCACCAGCCGTAGCCGCAGACCACGACCTCCTTGCCCGCGACGATGAGGTTCGTCGTGCGCATGATGCCGTCCCAAACGCTCTGGCCGGTACCGTAGCGGTTATCGAAAAGGTGCTTGCAGTCCGCGTCGTTGACGAGCATCATCGGAAAGCGCAGCTCCCCGGCGCGGTCCATCGCCAGCAGGCGCAATATACCGGTCGTCGTCTCCTCGCAGCCGCCGATGACCTGAGAGATAAGCTCCGGATACTTCGTGTGCATCCGGTGGACGAGATCGCCGCCGTCGTCGATAATGATGTTGGGCGCCGTTTCGAGCACGGCGTCGATCGCGCTCTGGTACTGCTCCGCGGTCGCGCCGTGGACGGCGCAGACGTGCATCCCGCCCGCGGCGAGGGCCGCGGCAACGTCGTCCTGCGTGGAGAGCGGGTTGCTGCCGGTGACGTGCATTTCCGCGCCGCCCATTTCCATGACGCGGCAGAGCCACGCGGTTTTCGCTTCCAGATGCACCGAGAGCGCCACGCGCAGCCCAGCGAGAGGCTTCGTCTCGCGGAAGTCCTCCGCGATGGCTGCGAGCACCGGCATATGTCCCGCCGCCCAGCGGATCTTCTTTTCGCCCTCCGGCGCGAGAGTGATATCGGCAATATGGTTTTCGTACATGGCTGTACTCCTTTTATGTATTATGCGTTTATCTTATCATCCCGCCGCGCATCGCGCAACCGAAAAAATCGGAGCCGGTCATAATCGACCGGCTCCGATTTTTCAGAGATGCGCCAGATGCAGGGCAAACCACGCGATGACCCCGGCGATGGCGCCCGCCGCGGCATAGAGCGGCGCACGCAGCCGGGCAAAGAGCTTGCCGGTCGTTCGTTTTCCGCCGCCGAGATAGCTGTTCGCCGCGGCGCGCGCTTCGCGCAGCACGTCCTTTTCGCTCACGCCGGACTGACCGGCAAAATCCTCGCGGATGATGAATATGGCCTGCTCGAATATTTTCGGGTCCGGCGATTTTACGACGATGACTCTTTTGGAGATTCCTTTGACCACGGGGAACTCTTCCTCCTCCCGGCAGCGGTTCTTCTCCAAGCATAACCGGTTTTTGCCATCCTTATTCGGTTTATAGCCCACTTTTCCAAACCGCAGCCAGCCGCGCCGCAGACGCTCTCTTCCGCTCATTTGCGCTCCTCCAGCCGGATGGCAAGGACGGTCATGTCATCCTTGTAGCCGTAGCGCTCGCCCGCCTCGTGGACGACGCTGCGGGCCAGAGCACGCATATCCGTGCCGTCGTCGTCGAGCAGAATACGCCGCAGCCACGTATCATCCTCCCGCGTCACAACGCCGTCGCTTGCGATAACAGCGAGCGCGCCGGGCCGGATGTGCAGCCGCACGACGTCCGGCGGCTCGCCCTCTCCCGCGAGCACGCCCGCCGCCATCGTCATACCCTTGACGCGGCGGACATTGCGGCCGCTGCGGATGTACGAAGGCGCGGCGCCGTATTTATAAAACCCCGCCTGACCGGTGAAGAGGTCGATGCACATGAGGTCAATGGCGGCATAGCCCCAGCTCTCGCTGCTTTTTAAAAGCATAACGGAGTTCAGTATTTTCATCGCCGTGGCGGGTTCTACACCGGAGCGGAGGAAGCGCTCTAAAATACGCACCGCCGAGATGGATTCCTTTGCCGCCTGCTCGCCGCTGCCCATACCATCCGAGAGCAGCACACACAGCACGCCCTGCTCGGTTTTGAAATACGTCCCCCGGTCGCCGGAAACCGGTTCTCCCTCCTTCTTCACCGCCGCCACGCCGACCGACACGGCGAGCGGTTCGGCCTCCAGCAGAACAAGGCGCGTATCGTTCTGGTTGAACGACGCCGGGCGGCACATGCGGACACCCAGCGCATCGGATACCTCCTGCATATAGTCCGCTTCCCGAAAGAGGATCGGAAGTCTCGCACTCTCGATCACGGCGCGGAGCCGCCCCGTCGGGTCGCGGAAGACGGATACCTCCGCGTCGATATCGAGCGAGTTGAGATACCGCACAAGACGCCGCTCGGCGATCGTGTCCGAGCCGTTCGCGCAGCGCAGATCCTCGCTGATCGCGTCGAGCACCCCGGCGAGATACCGGTACTGTCCGTAAGCCGCCATGCGGTTCTCCCGCAGCCGCGAGCGGAGCTGCCGCCGGTAGATGAGCGCACGGAGCTCGGAATTGACCGCTGCGGTGAATGGCGCAGAGCTTTTGCACTGCTCCCGAAAGCGCGTCGGAAGATCGGCGAGCTCCAGATGCCCCCGGCGGCGCATGGCAGCGGTGGCGTCGTTCAGGAGCGTGAGCGTGTCCATGTAGTTTTCCTGCCAGCACTTTTCCTTTCGCGGGCAGCGGACGCATACCTCCTCCGCGGCGCGGTCGTACACGGTGGCAATGTCGGCGTCGTTTTCCTTGCTCTCTGCGCTGCGGCGCACCGTTTCGTACAGTTCGCGGAACGCGTCCGCAAGAGCGCGCGTCCGAGCGGCGGTGTACCTGCGCATGCCGCTCTCGCCCTCGCCGAGAGCGGGACGCTGCACCATGGAGACGATGAACGTCATCGTCTTGGCCGGAAGCACAAAGAAGATCACGGAAGCGCAGAATGCCTCGTACAGTGCCGGGAGGCAGGGGTTCGCCTCCCAGTTCCAGAACACGGCGAGCGTGTTGGACGCGAGAAAGATCAGCAAAAACACGAGCCGTCCCTGCCGCTTGAGGACGCCCGACATCAGTCCCGCGAAGCCGTAGCAGATCGTGAAGATCGGCGTTGCAGGGGACGCGAGATCCATCGACAGCCCGGTGATGACGCCGATGAGCGCTCCCTCCGCCGCGCCCGCGCCGAACGAGGAGACCATAACGCACAGCACCGCCGCCACACGGCCAAGACAGAGAACGTCCATGATCGTGACGCGAGCGAGCGCCATCAGCGCGCAGCAGAGGATCAGCACGCCGCCCGCTTCCCGCCGCAGCTCCTCCCGCTCCTGCCGCAGCCGCTCGGCGGTGAGCGCCATATGGAAGAGATACGCCGAAAGTCCCGTGAGCACGACCTCGGTAGCGAGATCGACCGCTACGGGGAGCTGCAAAAGCTTATCAAAGGCGTTCAGAGCGCCGGTAGCGCCCATCACGGCGGCGGCGACGGCGGGCATGAACCACGCGCGGTGCGCGATCGCTGTTTCACGCAGGAGAAAGGCCGTTGTAAACACGAGCACGAGCGCCGCCATATACCGAAGCCCCCACGCGAGCGAGCCGGAGATAAGATACCCGGCCGCCGCACCGAGGACGCACGCGAGCCCGCCGAGACCGCCGCCCGAGCGCGCCGCCATTGCCACGCCGAACGGCGCGCACGAGCCGAACACCCGCACGCACCCCGTCACAAAACCCAGCGCGAAATGCGTGCCGAGCGAAGCGGCCTTGACCGCCGCGGGACGGTTGATGCGCAGCGTCTCCCCTTTCCACGGATTTCGCAGCAGCACGGTCTTATCTCCTAATGACATACATTTACCCCCCATAGAATATAGGACAAGCATAGTCTGCCGGGAGAGTAAAGGCGGTCGTTCGGCGCTGTCAGATCGGGGTTTTTCCGCCTTGGAAATGACAGGAAATAATCGGCGCAAACAAAAGGAAAAGACCCATCCGAAGATGGGTCTTTGTGCGTCGAAAAATTATCTCAGTTGCCGGTTTTATCGAGCTGGCGCTGGCGGGCGAAATTCTGCATGCCGTCGGTCATGGAGTCGAGACGGCTGAGCATACGGCCCGCGCCGTAGGCCGTGCAGGAGAGCGCGTCATCCGCGACGTGCGCTTCGATGCCGGTGCGTTCGGTGACGAGGCGGTCAATGCCGTACAGGAGGCTGCCGCCGCCGGACATGACGATGCCGTTTTCCGAGATATCCGCCACCAGCTCCGGCGGCGTGCGCTCGAGCACCATATGGACGGTCTCGAGGATGGTCTCCGTCGGCTCGGCGAGCGCTTCGACCATTTCGTCGGAGTTGAGCGTAATGGTGCGCGGAAGACCGGTCATCAGGCAGCGGCCCTTGACCTCCTCATAGCTGACCTCGGGGCGTTCCTTGACGCAGCCGATGCTCTTTTTGAGCTCCTCCGCCGTGCGGATGCCGATGAGCAGGTTGTGCTTGCGCCGGACATATTTGACGATCGCCTCGTCAAACGCCGCGCCCGCCGTTTTGATGGATTCCGACTCCACCACGCCGTTGAGCGATACGACCGCCGCTTCCGTTGTGCCGCCGCCGATATCGATGATCATATGGCCGTCCGCGCGGTTCACGTCCAGACCCGCGCCGACCGCCGTGGCGACCGCCGAGGGGACAAGATACACTTTTCGTCCGCCCGCCTCGATGACGGCATTCACAATGGCGCGCTCCTCCACGCCGGTGATGCTGCCCGGCACGCACACGAGCACGCGCGAGCGGAAGAGGCTGAAGCTCGTCACGCGGCGGATGAATTCGCGCAGCATTTCGCAGGTCATGTCGTAATCGGAGATAACGCCCGCGGCGATGGGATGGACGGATACAAGGTTCCCCGGCGTGCGGCCGAGCATTTTCCGCGCATCCTCGCCGACCTTGAGCACGCGGCCGGTCGTACGGTCGATCGTAACGACTGTCGGCTCGCGCAGGCGAATGCCGATACCGGCGACATAGAGGATGGTCGTATCGGTGCCGAGATCGATGGCAATATCTTTTTCGATGATGGAGGACAGAATAGGCATAGTCAAATTCCCTTCAAATCAAAAGCGATTAAATTCTTCTGTTATTCTTCCCGGTGGCAGGCAAGCGCCGCGCCGCGGACGCTCACAGCCCCGGCGGTCAGCAGCATGCGCGCACATTCGGAAAGCGTGGAGCCGGTGGTGATGACATCGTCGATAAGCAGGATCCTCTTACCGCGCACCGCGTCCGCACTTCGGACAACATAGCAGCCGGAGATGTTCGCCCGGCGCTCCTCCGGAGTACGCAGCCGGGACTGCGGCGAAACGTCGTGCGCTTTGCGCAGCAGCGGCACAGCCTTCGTTCCAAGGACCTCCGCCGCCGCTTCCGCAAGAAGCTGCGCCTGATCGTACCCGCGGCGGTGACAGCGCTTCGCGCTCAGAGGCACCCACGAGATGAGATCAAAATCGTCAGCGCCGCGGCGGAGCAGATCCTCGCCGAGGATCCGGCCGAAAACCTTTCCGCGCGACGGGGCGCTGCGAAACTTGTAGGCGAGAATGCCCTGCCGCACCGGCGGTTCATAGTAAAAGGGCGCGGTATAGGCGCGGACAAAGTCGCATTTTCGCTCGGTGTCCGCCGTGCGCGGCAGCGCCTTGCGGCAGGTTTCGCACACGCCGTCCCCGCTTTTCTCCAGAATCGCGCCGCAGAACGCGCAGCGCGGCGGGAAGAAAAAGTCGAGAACGAAGTCTTTGAAGCTCATATCAGACCTCTCCGGCCAGACGGGCGCGCAGCCCGCTGTACCGGCGCGTTTTGCGGCCGTTTTCGATCATGGCCTGCACGATCGCGGTTTCGCCGACAACGACGAGAAGCTCTCTCGCGCGCGTGACGGCGGTATAGAGAAGATCGCGGCTCAAAAGCCGTGCCGGGGCTCGTCCCGCTGCCAGAACAACGGCGCGGTACTCGCTGCCCTGCGCCTTGTGCACCGTGACGGCGAAGGCATGATCCAGCTCGCCGAGCTGTTCAAAGCCATACCATGCGAGCTTTTCGTCAAAGTCGATCCAGATAAGCTCGTTTTCGGTGTCGATACGCAATATCGTCCCAAGATCGCCGTTAAAGATGCCCGTGCCGGTCTCGGGAGCGGAGCCGGGAGCCATTTCCCCGGCTATGATCGCCGCGGTATCGCCGCCTTTACACCATACTATATCATAGTTGTTCCGGATTTGCATCACCCGATCGCCCTCCCGGAACACAGTTTCGCCAAAAATTTTTTCTTTTTTTCCGGGCGCGGGCGGATTGAGTACCTGCTGTAAGCGCTCGTTGAGCGCGAAGGTGCCGGATTCGCCCTTGCGCGTCGGCGTCAGGACCTGAATATCGCCGGACGGGATACCCATGCCGCGCGGCAGCCGTTCGCTGCAAAGCTCGGCCACGGTCGCGGCCAGACGCTCGCCCGAGGGACGCTGCAAAAAGAAGAAGTCGCCCTTATTTTCGCGCAGCTCCGGCGTTTCGCCGCGGTTGATGCTGTGCGCGTTGCGGATGATGCGGCTCTCCCCGCTCTGGCGGAAGATCTCCGTCAGGCGCACCGCCGCAACCGCGTGCGAACGGAGCACATCGAGAAAAAAGCTCCCCGGCCCGACGCTCGGCAGCTGGTCGGCGTCGCCAACGAGTACGAGACGGCAGCCCTTCGGCAGCGCCTTTAACAGCGCCTGAATAAGCGTTATGTCAACCATCGAGCATTCGTCGAGAATGACTGCGCCGCAGCGGAGCGGATCGCTCTCGTTTTTGCGGAACGTGAGCTCGTCCCCCTCGGCGGCCCACGCCGCGCCAAGCAGACGGTGGATGGTGTAGGCCTCCCGGCCGGTGAGCTCGGTCATGCGCTTGGCGGCGCGGCCGGTAGGCGCGGCGAGAAGGCAGTCGAGCTGCATATCGTCGTACAGGCGCAGTATGGCCTGAATGATCGTCGTTTTGCCGGTGCCGGGGCCGCCGGTGACGGCGAGCAGCCGCCGCTCGCAGGCGAGGCGGATGGCCTCCTTCTGCTGCGCGGCATAGCGCATGCCGGTCTCTCGCTCCAGCTCCGCGATACGCTCGTCCACGTTTTTCTTTGCCGGAACGGTATCCTGTGCCATGGCGCGGAGCGCCGCAGCGGTGTAGGTCTCGGCCTCGTACAGCCGCCGGAGATACACCGCGTTCACCCCTGCCACGACCTCCTGCACGATCTCGCCCTCGTCGGCGAGAACGTCCAGACATTCCTCCGCGGCCTCGGCCTCCACGCCGATGAGCTGCGCCGTTGCCGCAACGAGCTTTTCGCGCGGGAGGAAGCTGTGGCCGTTATTGAGATTATGTACCATTTCAAAAATGAGCGCCGCGGCGATGCGCGGGGGACTGTCCTCCTCAAAGCCGAGCGAGAGCGCGAGCGCGTCCGCTTCGTCAAACTGTCCGCCGATGCGGTCGGACGCGATGACGTAGGGGTTGGACTTCACGAGCTCGAGCGCGCCGTCGCCGTAGAGCTTATAGAGCCGCATGGCATATTCGGGTTTGAGGCCGTTCGCGGCAAGAAATTCCATCAGAAGCCGCATACCGGTCTGACGGCGGAACGTTTCGGAAATGTCCCGCGCGCGGCGCGCGCTGAGGCCCTTGATCTCGGCGAGCTTTTCGGGGCTGTCGGACAATATCTCCAGCGTGCGCGAGCCGAAGCGGTTCACGAGCACCGCCGCGGTCGCCGGGCCGATGCCGCGCACCGCGCCGGAGGCGAGGTATTCATAGATATGCTTCTCCCCCACCGGCAGCGAGCGCATGGCTGAGGACGCCTTGAACTGCTCGCCGTGGCTCGGGTGGCGCTCCCACGCGCCCTCGACCGTCAGCCCCTCGCCGGGCGCGGCGAACGGCAGACAGCCCACGACCGTCACCGGCTCGTCGCCGCCGACATCCAGACGCAGAACGGTGTAGCCGTTCTCCTCGTTCTGGAAGATCACGCTTTTTACGGTCCCGATGAGCTGCAGGGAGCCGCGGAGTTCGTTTGCTTCGTCCATAGTGTTACATTCCCCTGTCCCAGCGATAAATGCCGGGCGATTTCTCTTGTTTCCTCGTCCATGCCGTCGTCCAGCAGCACGATCCTTCCAAAAAGCACGCCGTCGTTGATGAGCCACAGCAGGCCATCCACCGTCGCTTCCAGCTCCGGCGACGCGCCGGAGACGCGCAAAATGAGCTCAAGGCTCTGCCCCTTCCCGCGGCACACGGGCGTGAGCATCACGCCGCGCAGCTTCCAGCAGAGAAAGAGCACCGCCGCCGCGATCAGAAACGCCAATATCCATTTTCCCATACCGCCATCCCTCCGGTATATCCTATGAGGGACACGCGGGAAAGGTTCACTTCCGGTAGCGCTCCAATGCCGGTTTCAGAAATTCTCCCGTGAAGCTGGCGGGGCACGCGGCGCATTCCTCCGGCGTGCCGGCAAAGACGAGCTCCCCGCCGCCGTCGCCGCCCTCGGGGCCGAGATCGATGATATGGTCGGCGCACTGGATCACGTCCAGATTGTGCTCGATGACGATCACGGTGTTGCCCGCGTCCGTGAGCCGCTGCAAAACCTCCACGAGCTTGTGGACGTCCGCCATATGCAGGCCGGTCGTCGGCTCGTCGAGGATGTATACGGTGCGGCCGGTGTCCCGGCGGGAGAGCTCCGTGGCAAGCTTGACGCGCTGCGCCTCGCCGCCGGAGAGCGTCGGTGAGGACTGGCCGAGACGCACATACCCGAGACCGACATCCATGAGCGTGCGCAGCTTCGGTACGAGCTTCGGCTGATTTTCAAAGAACGTGAGCGCTTCCTCCACGGTCATATCGAGCACCTCGGCAATGTTTTTGCCCTTGTAGCGCACCTCGAGCGTTTCGCGGTTGTAGCGCTTGCCCTTGCACACATCGCACGGAACGAACACGTCCGGCAGGAAGTGCATTTCGATCTTCAAAAGGCCGTCGCCGGAGCAGGCCTCGCACCGTCCGCCGCGAACGTTGAAGGAGAACCGGCCCGGGCCGTAGCCGCGGAGCGCGGCATCCTTCGTCGAGGCGAAAACATCGCGGATATCATTAAAGAGGCCGGTATACGTCGCGGGATTGCTCCGCGGCGTGCGGCCGATGGGCGTCTGGTCGATGGCGATGACCTTATCGACATATTCAAGACCGTCCACGCCCGCGCACTTGCCGGGGCGCGCCTTCGTGCGCATCTTTTCGGCGGCAAGCGTTTTATACAGCACCTCGTTCACGAGCGAGGACTTGCCCGAGCCGGACACACCGGTCACGCAGATAAACTCGCCGAGCGGGAAGCGGACGTCGATATTTTTAAGATTGTTCTCCGTTGCTCCGCGCACGGTGATCGCCTGGCCGTTCCCTTCCCGGCGTGTGCCGGGCAGCGGGATACGCTTACGGCCGCTTAAATAATCGCCGGTGATGCTGCGCGGCTCGGCGCAGATATCCTCCACGCTGCCCTGCGCCACGACCTCGCCGCCGTGGACGCCCGCGCCGGGGCCGATGTCCACGATATAGTCCGCCGCGCGCATGGTGTCCTCGTCGTGCTCGACGACGATGAGCGTGTTGCCCATGTCGCGCAGGTTTTTCATCGTTTTGAGCAGCTTTGCGTTGTCGCGCTGGTGCAGGCCGATGCTCGGCTCATCGAGAATGTAGAGCACGCCCATGAGCGAGGAGCCGATCTGCGTGGCCAGCCGGATGCGCTGCGCTTCGCCGCCGGAGAGCGTCGCCGCGGCGCGCGAGAGCGTGAGATACTGCAGACCGACACTCTGCAAAAAGCCGAGACGGCTGCGGATCTCCTTGATGATGCGCCCAGCGATCATTGCCTGCATATCGGTCAGCTGCGGTTCGAGCACATCAAGGAAGCGCAGACACTCCGTTACGGGGAGATCGCAGAACTCGGAGATATTCATTCCGCCGACGGTGACGGCGAGGACTTCCTTCCGGAGACGGCGGCCGCCGCAATCCGGGCAGGGCGTTTCCGCCATGCACTGCTCGATCTCCGCGCGCATGGCAGGGCTCTGCGTTTCGCGGTAACGGCGCTCGAGGTTGGCCGCGACGCCCTCGAAGGGCTGGTAGAGCGTTCCCTTGCCGCGCTGCTGATCGTAATGGAGCGTCAGCTTCTCGCCGCCCGTGCCGTAGAGGATCACTTTGCGCGCCTCTTCCGGCAGGTCACGGATGGGGGCATCAAGACTGAAATGGTATTTTTTCGAAAGCGCATCAAAATACATGCGCGAGATCGTGTCGCCGCGGACATTGTTCCAGCCGGACGCCACAATGCCGCCGCCGAGAATAGAGAGCGACGGGTTCGGCATAATGAGCTCGGGATCGACGCGCAGCTGCGTGCCAAGGCCGGTGCAGCTCGGGCAGGCGCCGTAAGGGTTGTTGAACGAGAACGCGCGCGGCGAGAGCTCTTCGATGGAGATGCCGCAGTCCTCGCAGGCGTAGTTCTGCGAGAACGTGAGTTCGCGCCCCTCCGCGGGGAGGTCGACCGTCACAAGGCCGCCCGTGAGCGAGGACGCAGTTTCGATCGAATCCGTCAGACGGCGGCGGATATCCGGCTTCATTACAAGACGGTCCACGATGATCTCAATGCGGTGCTTTTTATTCTTGTCCAGTTCAATGGTTTCGGAAAGATCGTAAAGATTGCCGTCCACACGCACGCGGACATAACCGCTCTTGCGCGCATCCTCAAAGACCTTGGTGTGCTCGCCCTTCTTGCCGCGGATGACCGGGGCAAGGATCTGGAGCTTCGTCCCCTCCGGCAGCGCCGTCACCTGGTCAATGATCTGGTCAATGGTCTGCTGGCGGATCTCCTTGCCGCACTTCGGGCAGTGCGGCGTGCCGATGCGCGCCCAGAGCAGACGGAGATAGTCATAGATCTCCGTCACGGTGCCGACGGTCGAGCGCGGGTTGCGGCTCGTCGTTTTCTGGTCGATGGAAATGGCGGGCGAAAGGCCGTCGATATAGTCCACATCCGGCTTTTCCATCTGGCCGAGGAACATGCGCGCGTAAGAAGAAAGGCTCTCCACATACCGGCGCTGTCCTTCGGCATAGATCGTGTCGAAAACGAGCGTGGATTTGCCCGAGCCGGAAATGCCGGTGAATACCACGAGCTTGTCGCGCGGGATCTCCAGCGTAATATCTTTTAAATTGTTCTGGCGTGCGCCCTTGATATAAATAGTGTCTCTCACAGTGTGCCTCTTTATTGGATTAGAAGAAAGAAATTATCAATCGTTTTATTATACTTTATTTTATTATTGCTTTCAAGAGGAATCGCATTCGGAAAAAAATGAAAAAAATCCGGAAAAAGTGCTTGACAAATTAGCTTATATTTCGTATACTGACAAAGCCTTGAGGCCGAGTAGTTCAGTCGGTTAGAACGCTAGCCTGTCACGCTAGAGGTCGAGGGTTCAAGTCCCTTCTCGGTCGCCACCATGCCCCCTTCATCGGGGGCATGACTTATGCTGTTATAGCTCAGTCGGTAGAGCGCATCCTTGGTAAGGATGAGGTCCCCAGTTCGAATCTGGGTAACAGCTCCAGAAAAAGCCTGTAATCCTAAGGATTACAGGCTTTTTTATATTTTCTGAACCAGTTCGATGCAGCAATCGATCAAGCTTGCCCGGACGGTTTTTTGGGTGTTCCAACCGCGGGGATCCCACGCCGTGCCGCTCACATCATCCCCAACATACAGGAGTTGTACGAGCGGAATATTATAGTACTTTGCTACAGCAAAAAACGCTGCCGTTTCCATCTCGACCGTCACGCAGCCCTCGTCCCTCCGGCGCGCGATCATTTCGGGTGTTTCGCGGTACATGGCATCCGTCGTCCATGTTTTTCCGAGCACAAACGGCACTCCCATCTCGGACAACGCCCTCTGCGCTTTTTCCAGCGCTTCTTTATGACACGAGATTTCCCGTGAAGGGGCAATGTAGTGAAATGATGTTCCCTCGTCCCGTATGGCCGAAGCCGGGAGAATGATCTCGCCAAGCGTGCTCCCCTGTGTCAGTGCCCCTGCAGCGCCGCATACCACAAACGTTTCGCATCCCATGGCATGCAGCTCTTCGATCGTTCCGGCGGCACCGGGTGCCGTGCTGAACGGCATGGTGATGCAAAGAGGGTTCTCTCCGCTTTCATATTTGTAGATCGGTATATCGAGAACCTCCGAGTGAAGTTGGCCGATCACAGGCAGTTTGTGCTCCCCTGCGAATTTTTCCAGTTCTTTTCGAAAAAATGTAATAATGCATTTTTTCGGAAGACATTTATCCAGAAAATCTGTCGGGTGAATAATTGGATCTCTGGCGGTATCGTATTCGCAGACAGGATATTCATGTGCGATTATCATGTCGTCTTTTCCCCCCTATGTATTTTGCATAAGCGATTAAGATCATTTTATCATTGCCTCGCGTTTATTTCAAGCCGCAGTCAAACGCCGCCCGAAGCGTGCCCATGCTTGACAGCGCCACTTGCCGGGGATACACTGATAACATCACCGGCAGGAGGAAGAACTATGCCCCTCACAGAGAAAAAGCCGCTCAGCTCCAACGCCATAAAGCTCATTGCCATCGCCGCGATGACCGTCGACCACATCGCGTGGGCGGTGTTTCCGGGGTATCCGAAGGAATTTCTCCCCCTGCTCATGCATATCATCGGGCGCATCACGTGCCCGATCATGTGCTACTGCATCGCCAAGGGGTATCACTACACGCGGAACATCCGCAAGTATACCGCGCGTCTCTTTGTTTTCGCGCTGATCTCGCATTTCTGCTACATATATTTCTCGCACGATTTCATCGACTGGCGCTCCTTTATCCCGTTCTACTACGGCGGCGCGCTCGACCAGACGAGCGTTATGTGGTCGCTTGCGTGGGGTCTTGTGATGCTGCGCGTCGCGGAAAGCAAAAAGATCACGTCCGGCGCAGTGCGGGTGCTGCTCATTCTGCTCATCTGCCTTGTGAGCTTCCCGAGCGACTGGAGCTGCATCGCCTCGCTCTGCGTCATGGCGTTCGGCACGAACCGCGGCGAGCTCAAAAAGCAGGGCTTCTGGCTTCTTTTCTATGTCGCGCTCTATGCGGTCGTATATTTCTTTGCCATCGACCGCGTGTACGGCATTTTGCAGATGGGCGTTGCGCTCTCGCTGCCGGTTTTGCGGCTCTATAACGGGCAGCGCGGCAAAAGCCCCGCCGTGAACCGGTTTATGAAATGGTTCTTTTATCTTTATTACCCCGCGCATCTGCTCCTTATCGGTCTGCTGATCCACGTCTGATCGGGGGACTATAAAAAAGAGAGTTTGGGAGGTATTTACGATGGATGTAAACACGCTTTACCGGCTGTGGCTGGAAAAGGCCGCCGGACACCCGGCGCTCCGCGAGGAGCTGGAAGCCATCCGCGGCGACGATGCCGCCATCGAGGACCGGTTTTACCGTGAGCTGGAATTCGGCACCGGCGGACTGCGCGGCGTGCTCGGCGCGGGCACGAACCGCATGAACGTTTTCACCGTCGGCAAGGCCACGCAGGGCTATGCCAATTATCTCAAGGCGCATTTTGCCGCCCCCTCCGTCGCCATCGCTTATGACAGCCGCATCAACTCCCGGCTCTTTGCCGAGACCACGGCGGGTGTTTTTGCCGCAAACGGCATTCGCGTGTACATCTATCCCCGGCTGATGCCGACACCCTCGCTTTCGTTCGCGGTGCGCGATCTTCGCTGCGATGGCGGCGTTGTCATCACGGCAAGCCACAACCCCGCCAAATATAACGGCTACAAGGTCTACGGCGCGGACGGCTGCCAGATTACGACGGAGGCCGCCGCAGCCATTCAGCAGGAGATCGACCGTATTGATCCCTTCGCGGATGTCCATACTCTCGATTTTGCCAAAGGGCTCGCTTCCGGCGTCATTGCCTATATCGGCGAGGACACCGTGGAGCGGTATCTCGCCGCGGTATCGGCGGCGTCGCTCCTGCCGGAGGACGTTTCGCGCAGCGCCTCCATCGTATACACGCCGCTCAACGGGACAGGCATTTCCTGCGTGCCGCGCTGCCTTCGCGCCCACGGCTTTACGAACATCACCATCCCGCCGGAGCAGGCGGAGCCGGCCGGAACTTTCCCGACGTGCCCCTACCCCAACCCGGAGATCCGCGAAGCGCTCTCCGTCGGGCTGCGTCTGGCGGAGGAAACGGGCAGCGAGCTGCTGCTCGCCACGGACCCGGACTGCGACCGCGTCGGCGCGGCGGTGAAGACCGCCGAAGGCTACCGGCTCATCACCGGCAACGAAATGGGCGTGCTGCTGCTCGACTTTGTCTGCCGGATGCGCCGGGCGAACGGCACGATGCCGGAACGCCCCGTGGCGGTAAAAACGATCGTCACAACGCCCATGGCGGAGAAGGTCGCCGCGCATTACGGCGTGGAGCTGCGGAACGTTCTGACCGGGTTCAAATACATCGGCGAACAGATTGGGCTTCTCGAAAAGGCCGGGGAAGCCGGCCGGTACATTTTCGGCTTTGAGGAGAGCTACGGCTATCTGAGCGGCAGCTTTGTGCGTGACAAGGACGCGGTGAACGCCTCGCTTCTCATCTGCGAGATGTTCATCTGGTATAAATCGCAGGGCAAAACGCTCGCGGACGCGCTCGAAGCGCTGTACGCGCAATATGGCTTTTTTGAGGCGAAGCTCCTATCCTTTACGTTTGAGGGCTCGGCAGGCTTCGCGCATATGACGGAGCTGCTCGACTCTCTCCGTCTCTCGCCCCCGGCGGAGCTGGCGGGCGAAGCCGTGCGGCAGGTCATCGACTACGACCGGGACGAAACAGGGCTTCCGCGCTCCAATGTGCTGCGCTTTGTTCTCGACGGCGGCGAAGTTGTTGTGCGTCCCTCCGGCACGGAGCCGAAGCTCAAGATATATCTCACCGCCGCCCGGGAAAGCCGGGAGAAGAGCCGCGCCATGCTTGCCTTGCTCGAAAAGCGGCTTACCGATTGGGCAAAATAAAAGGAGTGTCTATGGCAACATCCAAAGAGTATATAGTATTTGTCTGTGAACAGCTTGACGGGATCGAGAACGTCACCTATAAGAAAATGTTCGGCGAGTACATGGTGTATGTCAACGCCAAGCCCCTTCTGATCGTATGCGACAATACCGTCATGGTGAAAAAAGCGCCGGAGCTCGCCTCTCTTATGGAAGGCGCGCCCGACGGCATTCCCTATGAGGGCGCTAAGGCGCATTGTATTCTCGACATCGAAAACCGGGAACTCGTCCGCAGCGTGATTGCAGTTCTGGAGCCGATCACGCCGCTGCCGAAAAAACGCGCCAAAAAGAAAGCCGAATAATTGCAGAAATCGCCCCGCGGCCGTCCGGCCGCGGGGCGATCTTCGTTTAACAAGGATTTTACAAAAAAACCGTAGCGCATTTAACATTCGTTCTGCTACGCTGATTTTGTAAATCAAATATCAGGAAAAGGATAATTTATGGACATTTTTGACACGCTTACGATGCTCGGCGGTCTGGCGCTGTTCCTCTTCGGCATGAGTCTGATGGGGCAGGCGCTCGAACGGCGCGCCGGAGGGAAACTCCGCTCCCTGCTCGACAGAATGACCGGAAAGCCCATCGCCGGTTTTCTCACCGGTCTCGGCGTGACCGCCGTGATCCAGAGCTCTTCCGCCACGACCGTTATGGTCGTCGGCTTTGTAAACTCCGGACTGATGACGCTGCGCCAGTCGATCAGCGTTATTATGGGCGCAAACGTCGGCACGACCGTGACGGCGTGGCTTTTGAGTCTCGGCGACATTGACGGCACGAGCGTGCTCGTCCGCCTCCTCAAGCCGACCTCCTTTACCCCGATCCTCGCCGTGATCGGCATCGTCCTTTATCTTTTCTGCAAAAGCAGCCGCAAAAAGGATTCCGGCGTCATCCTGCTCGGCTTCGCCACACTGATGTTCGGCATGGAGACGATGAGCGGCGCGGTATCGGGGCTGCGCAATGACCCGGTGTTCGTTAATCTCTTCCTTGCGTTCAAAAACCCGCTGCTCGGCGTGGTGGCCGGCGCGGTGCTCACGGGCATCATCCAGTCAAGCTCGGCTTCGGTCGGCATTTTGCAGGCGCTCTCCGCCACCGGCGCGGTGAGCTACGCTGCGGCGATCCCCATCATCATGGGCCAGAACATCGGCACGACCGTGACGGCGCTCCTCTCCTCCATCGGTACGAACAAAAACGCGCGCCGCGCCGCCGTGGTGCATCTGATGTTCAACGTTATCGGCGTCGTCGTCCTGCTTTCGGTGTTCACCGTAGTGCGCGCAGCGCTCGCCCCGGCGCTGCTCGACGAGGCCGCGACCCGCTCCGGCATCGCCATTGCCCATTCGGCCTTCAACCTTCTCTGCACCGCCATACTCCTGCCCGCCGGGGGTCTGCTTGAAAAGCTCGCCATCCGGATCGTGCCGGACAGCGGCGAGAAGGAACAGCGCGTGGAGCTGGACGAGCGCCTGCTCGCAACACCGGCGCTGGCGCTCTCCCGGAGCCGCGCCGTTGCCGCAGACATGGCCGAGCACGCCGTGCGCGCACTGAAGGATTCCCTCACCGCGATCGGCAGCTGCTCCCCCGCTCTCGCCGAGAGGATCCGGCAGGACGAGGAGCTGTGCGACCATTACGAGGACATTCTCAGCACCTATCTCGTAAAGCTCAGCGCCGAGCAGATGGGCACCGCGGAAAGCGAAGAGGCCGCCGCTCTTTTGAAATCCATCGGCGATTTTGAGCGCATCTCCGACCACGCCGTCAACACGCTCGAATCCGCCGAGGAGCTGCGCGGCAAGAATCTCACATTCTCTCCGAGCGCCGTCGCCGAATTTTCGGTGCTCGCCGGGGCGGTCAGCGAAATTCTCGATCTTTCCCTTGCGTGCTTCGAGAAGAACGACAGCGCCATCGCCGCCGAGGTCGAGCCGCTCGAGCAGGTCATCGATCAGCTCAAGGAATCGATGCGCACGCGCCACATCCGGCGTCTGCAGCAGGGCGGGTGCAGCATTGAGCTCGGCTTCATCCTCTCCGATCTTCTCACCGGTCTCGAGCGCACGTCCGACCACTGCTCCAATATTGCCGGGTGCGTCATCGATACGGCGCAGCACAATCTCAACCTTCACGAGTCGCTGCGCGCCACGCGTCTTGAGAGCGCCGACTTCATCCGCGAATTTAACCGCTACGCCCGCAAATACGCGCTTCCCGCGTCCGCGGCGGTCACTGACTGACTTTGTACTTTCTCTTACTCCGGCAGCGTCGTTTTGTCCTTGTGACGGCGGCGCTGCTTTTTTACGGATAATCGACGGGTTTCCCCTTGCATTTATTCCTACCTTAATGGTATACTTATAATTAATATGTTTCCAAAGGAAGTGGTTCCCATCGCTATCACAAGTGCCAGTCTGCCCGCCAAACGGCGGATCCTCACCGTATGCGTAAAGCTGTTTCTGGAAAAGGGCTACAAGAGAACGACCGTCGCCGAGATCGTGCAGAAGGCGGATGTTTCCAACAGCACGTTCCAGAATATTTTCCGCGCCAAGGACGGCGTGCTCACCGAGCTCGTCGAGTTCATGTTCGACAACCAGTTCGGCATGGCCCGGCGCATTACCGACGCGGACCTTCCGCCGGTATTCGTCTATGCCGTGGAGACCGCCATCCAGCTCACGCTCACGGAGCTCAACGAGAACCTGCGTGAGATCTACATCGAAGCCTACACGCAGAACGAAGCCTCGGAGTACATCTTCCGCCAGACGGCGAAGGAGCTGCACGCCATTTTCGGCTCCTACCATCCCGAAATGACCGAGCGCGATTTTTATATCATGGAGCTTGGCTCCGCGGGCATCATGCGCGGGTACATGGCGCATCCCTGCTCGGAGGACTTCCCGCTTGAGGAAAAGCTCGACGCCTTCTTCCGGCTGAGTCTGGGCGGCTACGGCGTCCCGGCGGAGGAGATCGAGCGTGTCGTGCAGAAGATCCGCTCGCTCGACATCCGCGCCATTGCGCAGGGCGTCATGCAGCAGCTCTTCCACGCGCTGGAAATGCGCTACGCCTTTACTCTTGGCACACCCGAGACCGGCAATTAAGGTTCATAGGATACTATAATGCCGCCGGCATATCGCGATCTGCGATACGCCGGCGGTTTGTTACCAGCGGATATTCAGCTCCTGCTTGGCCGATTCGAGCCAGAGCGCCGAGGAGCGTCCGTCCGCGTCGAGACTGACTCCGACGGAGCATCCGCCGAGCCAGGTTCCGTCGGAGCGCTTTATATACTCCGCGTAGCCGTAATTTGCCGTGTCATCGGAAACAAGACCAACGAGCCAGACGTGCGTATTGCCGTCCGTGTCCGTGTAATCATAGCGGAACGCCTTCGTCGGCGAGAGCTCGCCGGTGATGTCGATCGACTCGTTATTGACGATGAAGATCATCCTGCCGCCGCGCTGCACGACCGGCGGCGTCAGATTTTCCGTGTGGAGACGCACCTCGTTGTAGCTTTCGCCGTTTTCGTCAATGCCGGTCGTGACCTCCATATTATTCCCCCAGCCGAAAACATGGCCGAGGATCAGTCCGCCGCGGGCATACGCTGTCACGGCAAGGCCGAGCGCCAGCACCGTGCAGGCGCAGACGAGCACGAGCCGCCGTCCCGGGCGGAAGGTTTTCCGCTCCGCCCCTTTTCCCGCCGTCAGCGAAACGGTATCCGGCGCGCGCAGCGTGCCGAACGCCTGTTTATAAAGTTCTCCGTTATTCATCCGTCCAAACCTCCTGTAACGCTTCTTTCAGCAGTCTGCGCCCCCGGGAAAGGCGCACCTTTACGTTTGCTTCCGTAATGCGCAGTATCCCGGCGATCTCCCGCACCGAGTAATCCTCATAGTAAAAGAGATGGATCACGATCCGGTACTTTTCCGGCAGCTTCATGACCTTTTCAAACAGGTCGCCCGCCTCCGGCGACGGAAAGGCGAGCGTTTCCGCATAATCCTCCAGCGGTACGCCCCTGCGCCGCCAGAAGGACATCGTCACATTTTTCGCCTTGTTGATCGCCACACGGAGCAGCCATGCGCGGATATGCTGCTCGTCGGCAAACTGCGTGTTTGTCGTGTGGTAGCGGATAAACGTATCCTGAACAACGTCCTCCGCATCCGCAGCGTTCGCGCAGACATTGAACGCCGCGGAAAAGATACTGTCCTTATACTTTTCCACGACCACGCTTGTCTCTGTTTTCATGCATGATTCCTCTTTCTGAAAGGCCCTTCATCAATAAAACAATCGAAGCATGCCAAAGGTTACAAACGGATTATACAGCAAATGTCCCGAAGAGGATTCTTCGGGACATTTAGTTTACATAATTATTCTTCAGCCTTTGAGTCCGCCGGCCTGCAATCCGGAGACGAAGTATTTCTGGCAGAGGATGAACACGATGAGCACCGGCACGAGGCTCGCCACGGACATGGCGAACACATAGCCCCACTGCGTGAACTGGTGCTGGCCGAAAAAGCCGGAGATGGCGATGGGCAGTGTGCGCTTGGCGTTATCGTTGATGACGGTCATGGCCCAGGTGAATTCCTCCCACGCGGTGAGGAAGTTAAATATGCTCACCGACGCGATGGCAGGGCTGGCGAGCGGCAATATGATGCGGAAGAACACTGTGAATACGTTCCCGCCGTCGGCGTACGCCGCCTCGTCAAACTCGCGCGGGATGCTCTCGATGTAGCTTTTGATCATAAACGTGGAAAACGGGATGACCCACGCGACATAGAACGGGATGAGCCCCGCGAGGCTGTTCGTGATGCCAAAAAACGACGCGAGCTGAAACTGCGGGATGATGAGCGTCGTGCCGGGGATGATCATCATGCCGATGACGAGCGCGAAAAGGAGCTTTTTTCCCGGAAACTCAAACCGCGCGAGACAGTACGCGAGCGCCGAGGCGATGATCGCCGCAAGGACGATCGTAATGACTGCCACGATGACGCTGTTGATGAAGTTGAGATAGAATTTCTCCTGCGCGAAGATGTACCGGTAGTTTTCCAGCGTGATCTCGCTGAGCTTCGGGAAAAAGTGCGGCGGAAACTCATAGAGCGCGCCGTTCGGCCGGAGCGACGTGGAGAGCATGTAGATCATCGGCATGACCGACACCGCGCCGCCCAGAAGAAGGAGAATGTAGCGGAGCGCGAGGCTCCAGCGGTTTTTTCTGCTTTTCATACCTCTCCCCTCCCTCAGTCGTTCTGGCGCTTCATGGCGCGGAACTGCAGGAACGCCAGGATCATCAGCGTGACGGCCACGATGAAGCTCAGCGCCGCGGCGTAGCCGAACTCGCCGGTGCTGAACGCCTTATAATACATCCACGTGAGCACCGTGTCCGTCTGGTGCATGGGCTTGCCGTCGGTGATCATTTTGATGGACGTGAACACGTTGAAGCCGCCGATCGTGAGCATGACGAGCGCGAAGAGGATCGTCGGGCGGATGCTCGGGAGCGTGATGTACCAGAACTTTTTCCATCCGGTGCAGCCGTCCACGTCCGCCGCTTCGTAAAGCTCCGCCGGCACGGACTGGAGCGCCGCGAGAAACACCACAAGGTTCCAGCCCACGCCCTTCCAGATGCCGAGCAGCATGGCGACCGTGAGCCCGCCCCAGCGGGTATTCAGCCACGGGACATAGTCCTTCGTAAGGTGCAGCACGTTGCAGAGGAAATAGTTGAGCATGCCCTCGGTGTTGAATATGTACCGGAATACGAGCGAAACAATGACCCACGATGTGATGACCGGGATATAGTAGATGACCCGGAACGTCACCTGAAAGCGCGGGATGGAGTGGATGAGCACCGCCGCGAGAAGGCCGAGCGCCATCTGCCCTGGCACGGTGACGAGCGTATAGATGAGCGTATTTTCAAAGGCGATGAAAAACGTCTCATCGCTCAGCACCGCCTTATAGTTCTCAAGCCCGGCAAAGCTCTTTTGAAATACCGACCCGAGATCCCAGCGCAGAAAGCTCATAACGAAGAGCTTTACGATCGGATAGACCGTAAAGAGCGCAAAAACGATGATCCCCGGCACGAGCAGCGCCGCGAACTGGGCTTTATTTCTGCCGGAACGCAGCATCATGGCCATCCCTCCCCTGCGGAATACGGTCGCCCCGCCGCCAGACGCGGCGGGGCATGATAAAACTGTTGCGGAATACGAAGGATTATGCTAAATTTAGGCAAGCAGGCCGTCGATCGTGACCGCCAGCGCGTCGAGCGTTTCCTTCACGTCCGCGCCGTTGACGAGGATCTTCGTCATGGCGGTCGTGAGCTCGTTGTCGATCTCGGACCACGAAGCGACCGCGGGGCGGGCCTTCGCCGTGGTGATGGCCTCAAGGAACGGAGCGAAGGAAGCATTCTTCACGGTTTCGCTCTCGAGCGCCGTCTTGTTCACGGGGATCTGGCCGCACTTGGCCATCTCTTCCTCGGCAAACGGGCTCGTCATAAACTGCATGAACTTCCACGCGGCGTCCTTGTGGGAGCCGTTGAACATTGCGATATCCTCGCCGCCGAGCACGGAGATCGATCCGGCTTCCCCGGCGGGCAGCTGGCAGTTGCCGTAAGCCATGTCGGGATAAGCGCCCGCAAGCTCCGCGGTCTTCCACGGGCCTTCGAGAAGGAAGATATACCGGCCGGTGCCGAAGCCGTCGGTCATCGGGATATCACCGCTGTTGTAGCCGGAAAGCTCGCCGTTCTTCGCCATATCCGCGAGCATCTGCACGGCAGCGATCGTCTTTTCGCTGTTGATGTAGCCGCTGGCCTTGGTATTGTCCTCGTTCGTGATCTCGCCGCCGTTCGACCAGATGTACGGCAGGACGTTCCAGCCGGCGAGCGCGGGCTCGTTGAGCCCCCAAACCGTCTGTCCGGCGCTGTTCTTCCCGGAGACCGCCGCAACTGCTTTCACAAATTCGTCCATCGTCGCGGGAACGGCGACGCCGGCCTCTTCGAGAGCCTTCTCGTTATAGAAGAGGATCTTCGTATTGGTGTTGAGCGCCATTGCGTAGTAGTGTCCGGAGACGAAGCCGGTGCTCATGGCGCTCTCCAGCAGATCGGCGGTGACGGAATCAAAATCGGCCATTTCCTCGTCGAGCGCGGTGAGAATGCCCATCTTCTGGAATTCGGGCACCCACGCGATATCCAGACGCGCCACATCCGGCAGCGTGTTGGACTGCGCGCTGATGAGGATCTTATCATGGAGGTCCGCCCACTCGTGCGAGACGGCGTTGACCTTGATCCCGGGATTCTCTTCCTCAAATCGGGGGATGAGAACATTCATAAGAGTTTCGTTCTCCGCCGACTGGGCGCTGTAGTGATGCCAGAAGTTGATCGTAACGGGTTCGGTTTCTGCGCTGCCTGCCGCCGGTTTTCCGGTGGTCTCCGCCGGCGGAACGGGGCTGGTGCTCGGCGCTTCGTTCGATCCGCACGCAGTGAATGCCGCTAACATCATTGCTGCGAGAAGGAGAAGCGCCAGCATTTTCATGGTAGACTTCTTCATTTTCGTCCCTTCGCTTTCTTCTGATATATTTCCGCGGAGCACGGCGCAAGATCAACGGTGATCCCGCCGCTTTCCGAGGATACAGGTTTTCTGCCGCTGATGCGGGGCGTCCACGTCCCCTCGGCGGCGATTTTCGTTTTCACCGGCTCGCTCCCGGCGTTGAGGACGACAAGGCTTTCGTCCTCGCCGCACGTCCGGCGAAAGGCGTACACGTTGGAGGCATCGTCGCAAAGGCACGTGCGGAAGTCCCCGCGGAGGAGGGACGGCGACTCCCGCCGTATGCCGATGAGTTTCCTGTAAAGGGCGAGAAGCTCTTTATCCTGCTTCTCCTCGTCCCACTCCATGGCGAGACGGCAGTCCGGGTCGTTGCCGCCGGAGAGCCCGATCTCATCGCCGTAGAACACCGCGGGACAGCCGGGGAACGTCATCTGCAGCGCAGCGGCAAGCGCGTGCCGCCGCTTGTCGCGGCAGAGCCAGCGGAAGCGCTCGGTATCGTGGCTGTCGAGCGGGTTATAGAGCCGCAGCGCCGTTTCCCATGGATAGAGCGAGAGCATCCGGTTGAGCCGGTGATCGAGCTCCGCGGGCGATATCCGATCCTTTGCGAGCCAGTCCGCGGCGGCGTCCCGGAAGAGATAGTTCATCGCGCTGTCGAGCCGGTCGGGGGCGAGCAGCCGGTGCGCGTCCGCCCACGTTTCGCCGAGCAAGAGCGCTTCCGGGTTTTCCTTTTTGATCGCGTCGGAGAAATGCTCCCAGAACTGCGTGGGCGCTTCGTCCGCCACATCCAGCCGCCAGCCGTCGATGTGAAAGTTGCGTATCCAGTACTTGCCGACCGTGATGAAATAATCCCTCGCTCCGGCGTCCGCCAGATTGATCTTCGGCATCCATTTGTAGTGGCCGACGCAGTCGTAATTTTCCAGCTTTTCGTTCACCGGGAAGCTCTGCGGGAAAAACCAGGAGGCATAGCCGGAGCTTTCGCCGTTTCGCACCACATCCTGAAACGGCGGCCAGTAGTACCCGCAGTGGTTGAATACGCCGTCGAGCAGCACCCGCAGCCCGAGCTTGTGGGCGCTGCGGACAAGCTCCGCGAGATCGTCCTTCGTGCCGAAGGCGGGGTCGATGTCGAAATAATCCACGGTGTCGTACTTGTGGTTGGACGGCGCTTTGAATATGGGCGTGAGATACAGGCACGTTGCGCCGAGATCGCGGATGTACCCGAGCTTTTCGATGATACCGCGAAGATCGCCGCCCTGGAAATTTTCCCGCGTCGGCGGCGCGCCCCACGGTTCCGCGCCGGGCGGGTCGTTTGACGCCTCGCCGTTTCGGAAGCGTTCGGGGAAGATCTGGTAATACACCTGTTCCGATGCCCAGTCCGGCGCGCGGAACGCATCCGTCGGGTTCGGCCAGAGGAATTCAAAAAAGTTTTCCCCGTCGTCCGGCGCCGAAAAGCCGTTTTTGCCGAGCCGGACGGTCTCGCCGCCGCTTTGGAAGAGCAGGGCATAGCGCGTGTAGGCGGAGATGCCGTCCGTTTGGATAACCGCCCGGTAATGATCGAGATACGCATCGCGCAGCTCCCGCTTCACGGGTATGCGGCAGCTCGACCGCTCCGTTTCATACCGCGGCCACCAGGCGAGCGTGACGCTATCCATGTCACCCCGCGCGGCGCTCAGTGAGACGGTCAGCTCGTTTCTGCCGCGGGGGTATATGTGGTCTTCGGTGTTGCGAAATCGGATCGCCGCAAGATTCAACGGCAGCGCCTCCCCTCTTTATTTTTTCATGGTGGAGCCGCGCTCGATCACCTTCGTCGTGATCTGCGACCGGCTCGCGCCGAAATCGGGCTTTTCCATCTGCCGGAACAGCGTTTCGGCGGCGATCCGCCCGAGTTCAAACGTATCGACATCCACCGCGGAGATCGGAAGCTCCGCCATTTCCGTGACCTCGGTATTGTCAAAGCACAATATGCCGAGCCCTTCGGGAACGCGGATGCCGAGCTCTCTCGCGCCGCGCAGCGCGGCGAGCGCCATTTTATCGTCGCAGCAGATCACGGCATCGGGCGCAGCGGCGCTCGTAAAGAGCGTTTTGAGATAGAGCTTCGTTTCATCAAATGCCGCAGCGGGGCTGACACGGTAGACCGGATCGGGCGTCAATCCGGCGCGGGCAAGCTCCGCGCGGTAGCCGTCGAGACGGTCGCGCGTGAAAAGCTCCTTATCCCCGCGCGTGAGAAAGCCGATGCGCCGGTAGCCCTTGCCGAGAAGATACCGCACGGAGGCCGCGCCCGCCTGTTCGTTGGAGATATCCACCCAGCTCAGACGGCTGCCCGCATTCTTTACTCGCCCCAGGACAACGAACGGAAAGGACATCTCATCCACGAGCTTTACGATCGAGCTCTGGAGCAGCGACACGGGAAGCACAAGACCGTCGATCTTCTTGCTCAATATCAGCTTTTCGAGCGAGCCCATACCGCCGCGCTCGTCGTTCGCGCTCGTGATGATGAAGTTGTAGCCCTTTCGGTGCGCCGCCGTTTCAATGCCGAAAACGGTGTTGTTGAAAAAGCGGTTGGCGTAGGAGCGCGTGTCGGAAACGTTGACGGCGATGGCGATCGCGCGGGCGCTGCCGCTGGCAAAGCTGCGGGCAATATCGTTGGGGACGTATTTCAGTTCCTCCATCGCGCGGTAGATGCGCTCGGTCGTTTCCCCGGAGATCGGTGCGGATTTGTTGATGACGCGCGACACCGTAGACGCCGAAACACCGGCCAGCTTCGCCACATCCCGTATGGTAGCAGACATGGTTCGCCCTCCTTCCCGCATTTATGCAACCGTTTGCATATCTGGCCGCAAAGCGCCCTTTTTCCGCCGGAAGACGATGGTGTATCTCCGGAAATTCAAAGAAAAAAGGTCATGCAACCGTGTGCATTCTCATGCTATCACAGGGGCAAAAGAGCGTCAACGCTGTTGCATGAATGTTGCACGCGGCCCAAAAGGTTCGGCAGTTCCGCTAATTTTTCCGCCGTATTTTATGGCAATCCGCCATCTCCCGGATGTGCAAAGCGGCAGAGCCATGGCGTCCATGGCTCTGCCGCTTTTATGTGCTGCGATATCCTGTTCTTATAAATACCGGCCGGTGATGCTGTTTTCGTCGGCACGGATCTCCTGCGGCGTTCCGACCGCCACGATGCGTCCGCCCGCGTCACCGCCGCCGGGCCCCATGTCAATAACATAGTCCGCGTTGCGGATCACATCGAGATCGTGCTCGATGACGATAACGGTCGCGCCGTTATCGAGCAGCGCCTGAAAAACGACGAGCAGCACCCGAACATCGAGCGGGTGCAGACCGATGGACGGTTCGTCGAACACGAAAACGGAATCCGTCTGCGTTTTGCCGATCTCGCTGGCCAGCTTCAGCCGCTGCGCCTCGCCGCCGGAGAGACTGGGCGTTTCCTCGCCCAGCGTGAGATAGCCAAGGCCCAACTGCCGGAGAATTCCCAGCTTCTGGCGGACGGCTTTTCGGTCTTTGCAAAATTCCATGGCGCTGTTCACGTCCATGTCCATGAGCTCCGGCAGCGACGCGCTCGCCCCCGCCTTGTTCGTGAGCTTTACATCGTAGGCCTTGCGGGCATACCGTGAGCCGCGGCAGTCCGGGCACGGGATATTTACGTCCGGCAGGAATTGAACGTCCAGACTGACAACGCCCGTTCCGTCGCATCCGGGGCAGCGCAGGGCGCCGGTATTGTAGGAAAAATCGCTCGCCTTATAGCCGCGCTCCTTTGCGTCGGCAGACTGCGCGTAGAGCCTTCGCAGCTCGTCGTGTATGCCCGCGTAGGTGGCAACCGTGGAGCGGACGTTGATCCCGATGGGCGCGGCATCGATGAGCTTGATGTGCGCGATGCCCTCCGCATCGATGCCGTGGATGTGCTCCGGCAGCGTCTTGCCGCCGATGTGCGCATCCAGCGCGGGGACGAGGCTCTCCAGCACCATCGTCGTCTTGCCGGAGCCGGATACGCCGGTAACGACGGTGAGCCACCCCTTGGGGATACGCACCTCCAGCGGCTTCACGGTATGGATCGGCGCGGTCGAAAGATGAATGACGCCGTTGGCAAAGAGCTCTTCTTTCCCCGCGCACCTCCGCAGCGTTGTTTCCGCCGCTCCGGAGAGGAACGGCCCGATCCGGGAGACGGGATTTTCTTTGATCGCGGGGATCGTCCCCTCGGCAATGACATAGCCGCCCTTCGCGCCGGCCTCGGGACCCATTTCCACGATCCAGTCCGCTTCCTTCAAAATCTGCGTGTCGTGGTCAACGAGGATCACGGAGTTTCCGTCCGCCACGAGATCGTGCATCACGCCGGTCAGCCCCACGATGTTCGAGGGATGCAGCCCGATGGACGGCTCGTCCAGCACATACAAAACGCCGGTCGTGCGGTTGCGCACGGCGCGGGCCAGCTGCATCCGCTGCCGCTCGCCGGTGGAGAGCGTGGACGCCGAGCGATCCAGCGTCAGATAGCCAAGCCCCAGATCCATCAGCCGCTTTGCCGTGCTCTCGAACGCTTCGCAGATGCTCTCCGCCATGGGCCGCATCTCCTCCGGCAGACTGCCGGGGACGCCCTGCACCCAGTTTATAAGCTCAGAGAGCGTCATGGCGCAGGCTTCGTCCAGAGAGATGCCCCGCAGCCTCGGCGCGCGGGCGGCAGCGGAAAGGCGCGTGCCGCCGCAGTCCGGGCAGACGCTCTCTTTCAGAAACTTCTCCACGCGCTTCATGCCCTTTTCGTCCTTTACTTTGGAAAGGGCATTTTCCACGGTGTAGACGGCGTTGAAATACGTGAAATCCAGATCGCCGGCCTGTCCGGTGTTTTTATTATGGTAGAAGATGTGCTTCTTCTCCGCCGGGCCGTGGAACACGATGTCCTTTTCTTTTTCCGTCAGCTCTCGGAACGGCACGTCCGTGCGCACACCCATTTCGCGGCAGATGTCCGTCATCAGCGACCACATCAGGCTGTTCCACGGGGCGACCGCACCCTCGTCGATGGTAAGAGACTCGTCCGGCACGAGCGATGCCATGTTCACAGCATGCACCGTTCCCGTGCCGCCGCATCTCTGGCAGGCTCCCTGCGAATTGAACGCCAGTTCCTCGGCGGATGGTGCGTAAAAATGCGCGCCGCACTCCGGGCAGACGAGCTCCTTGCCCGCAGCGAGCAGAGAGGGCGGTACATAGTGTCCGTTCGGGCAGCGGTGGCTGGCAAGACGGGAATACATGAGCCGCAGGCTGTTCAAAAGCTCCGTCCCTGTGCCGAAGGTGCTGCGGATGCCCGGCACGCCGGGGCGCTGATGCAGCGCCAGTGCCGCGGGAACATACAAAACCTCGTCCACGCTGGCTTTGGACGCCTGCGTCATTCGGCGGCGGGTGTAGGTGGAGAGCGCCTCGAGATAGCGGCGGGAGCCCTCCGCATACAGCACACCGAGCGAGAGCGACGACTTGCCGGACCCGGACACGCCCGCAATGCCGACGATCTTCCCGAGCGGGATGTCAACGTCAATATTCTTGAGATTATGGACTTTCGCCCCGCGGATCAGCATTTTATCGATCATGGTTTTTACTCCGGTTTTATGCTTTTTCTGTTTCTTTTGGGATTTCGGCAAATTCTTCTCAAAAAGGCTGCCGCTTGTCATTGTACCATGACGCCGCCGGAAAGAACAGGCACTTTTTATCGAAAGAGTTTCTCCCCCTCCTGCCGCCTGTTTCCGGGAAAGACCCGCGTGTTGGAAATGTTAATTTTTAAAAACACCTCTTGCAATCTGCATGTATCCTGCTAAAATATGCGTAGCTTGCTACATAAATCAGGAGGTGAGGAGTTGGTCACGTTTGGCCGCGTCTTCCGCAGTCTGGACTGTGCACTGAGACGGCGCATGGATCAGGCTCTTTCGGGGATGGATCTGACCTTTTCGCAGGGGCACATCATGGGGTATCTTGCTCACTGCGATACGCCGCCCTGCGCCAAGGACATTGAAGACCGGTTTCATTTAAGCCACCCCACCGTATCTGGGCTGCTGTCCCGTCTGGAAAAGAAGGAATTCATCGCCCTGCGGGAGGATCCCGACGACCGGCGGCGAAAACTGGTTTACATTTTGCCCAAAGGCCGGCAGTGCAATGAGACCATGGCCGCCGTGATACAAAACGGCGATAAGAAGCTTCTGGAGGGCTTCACTCCGGAGGAAACGGCGCAGTTCCTGAATTTTCTTTTTCGGGCACTGCACAATGTGTCTCCGGATTTTGATCCGAAAAAGGAGGAATCGCAAGAATGATAAAGCGTTTCGCCCAGTGCCTGCGCGAGTATAAGTGGACGGCACTGGTCAGCCCCGTCTGTATGATCGGCGAGGTCGCCATGGAGGTAACGATCCCTCTGGTCATGGCAGATCTCTATGACTACGGCATCGCCATGAGCAATATGACCGTTGTCTGGCAGAAGGCCCTGCAGCTGCTGCTGTGCGCGCTGGCGTCCCTGCTTTTCGGCTGCCTGTCCGCAGACTATGCGTCCAAGGCCGCCACCGGCTTTGCGAGGAATGTGCGCCACGACATGTATTACCGTGTGCAGGATTTCAGCTTTTCCAACATCGACAAGTTCTCTTCGGCCTCGATCGTCACAAGGCTGACCTCCGATGTCGCCACCATTCAGATGGCGTTCCAGATGATGATCCGCATGGCCATCCGCTGCCCGATGATGCTCATTCTCGCAACGGTATCCTCCCTGCGCATCAGCCCGAAGCTCAGCACCGTATACTTCATCGCCATCCCGCTTCTGGCGCTTGTATTGCTGGGCATCATTCCTCTGGTTTTCAGGATCTTCGATCGGGTATTCAAGACCTATGACCGGCTGAACACCGTTGTGCAGGAAAATGTTCACGGCATCCGGGTCGTCAAGAGCTTTGTTCGGGAGGACAAGGAAGTCAGCAAGTTTGAGGCCATTTCCAAGGCCATCTACGATGATTTCTGCAAAGCGGAGCACATTCTGGCGGTCAACGCTCCGGCCATGCAGATCTGCGTATATTCCTGTATCCTTGTCATTTCCTGGGTGGGCGCCAAGATGGTTGTCGCCTCCGGCAACAACGCGGCGCTGGGGCTGACCACCGGCGAGCTCAGCTCCATGTTTACCTATACCACCCAGATCCTCAGCAGTCTGATGATGCTTTCCATGGTTTTCGTTATGGTCACCATGGCGCAGGCTCCCCTGCGCCGCTGCTATGAGATCCTGACAGAGAAACCGGATCTGACCTCTCCCGAAAACGCCGTCCGCGATGTGCCCGACGGCTCCATCGACTTTGAAAATGTCTCCTTCCGCTACTCGCAGAAGGCCAAGCGGCCCGCGCTGCAGGACGTGGATCTGCACATCCCCAGCGGCTCCACCGTCGGCATACTGGGCGCTACCGGTTCCTCCAAGAGCACGCTGGTGCAGCTGATCCCCAGATTGTATGATGCGACTGAGGGAAGCGTCCGGGTCGGCGGCATAGACGTAAAGGATTACGATCTGGAGGTCCTCCGGGACAACGTGGCTATGGTTTTGCAGAAGAACACGCTGTTCTCCGGCTCCATCAAGGAAAATCTGCGCTGGGGCAATGCCGGCGCCACGGACGAGGAACTGGTTCACGCCTGCAAGCTGGCCTGCGCCGATGAATTCATCACCGGCTTCCCTGACGGCTACGATACCCATATCGAGCAGGGCGGCAGCAACGTTTCCGGCGGTCAGAAGCAGCGCCTGTGCATCGCCCGCGCTCTGCTGAAAAAGCCGAAGATCCTGATCCTGGACGATTCCACCTCTGCCGTGGATACCCACACGGACGCCATGATCCGCAAGGCCTTCAAGGAAGAGATCCCCGGTACGACCAAGCTGATCATTGCACAGCGGATATCCTCCATTCAGGATTCGGATATCATCATCGTCATGGAAAACGGTCACGTCGCCTGCGTCGGCGACCATGAGACCCTGATGAAAAGCTCCGAATTCTATCGGGGCATCTATAAATCGCAGCAGAAAGGAAGTGAGGACTGATGGCAGGTCCCGGCAGAATGCGCGGCGACGGCCGCAAGGCAGCCAATCCCGGAAAAACCCTTTTGCGGCTGCTCAGCTATATGAAAAAGTATATCCCGCTGCTGGTTTTCGTCTTTCTCTGCATCATCGCCACCTCGGTGGCGCAGGCACAGGGCAGCCGTGCCCTCGGCCCTCTGGTCGATGACTATATCCTGCCCATGGTGGCAAACGGCTCCACGGATTTCGGCCCGCTGAAAGCCTATCTTTTGAAGCTCGGCTGCATTTTCGGCTTCGGTATTCTCGGCACCTTCCTCTTCAACTATCTGATGGTCGGCGTTACCCAAGGCGTTCAAAAGACCATCCGGGACGACCTCTTTGCCAAAATGCAGCGTCTCCCCCTGCGCTACTTTGACAGCCACGCCGCCGGAGACATCATGTCGCGCTATACCAGCGACATCGACACGCTGCGGCAGGTGATCTCCCAGTCCATTCCGCAGTGCGTGTCCTCCGCCGTGACGCTGGTGGTCGTGCTGTGGAATCTGATCGACACCTCCTGGATTTTGACGCTCGTCATGTTCTTTACCGTGGGGCTGATCATCTATGTGACCAAAGTGCTGGCAGGCAAGTCCGCAGGCTTTTTCATCGGCCAGCAGCGGGCTCTGGGCACGGTAAACGGTTATATCGAAGAGATGATATCCGGCCAGAAGGTCGTCAAGATCTTCAACCACGAGGAAGTATGCAAGGAAGACTTTGATAAGCTCAATGAGGAGCTTCGGGTCAACGCCTACAGCGCCGGAAAATTTTCCAATATGCTCGGCCCCATCAACAACAATCTTGGCTATGTGCAGTATGCGGTGCTGGCAGTCGTCGGCGGGCTGCTGTGCGTTTCGTCCGGCAGCTCTCTGCTGACACTGGGCAATCTGATGGCCTTCATGGTGCTCTCGCGCAGCTTTAATATGCCCATTTCCCAGATCTCCAACCAGATCAACGCCATCGTCATGGCGCTGGCAGGCGCCGAGCGCATCTTCGCTCTGATGGATGAGGAGCCCGAGCAGGATGAAGGCTATGTGACGCTTGTCAACGCCCATGTGGATCCGGACGGAACGATCCATGAATGCCCCGAACACACCGGGCACTGGGCCTGGAAATATCCCCATCGGACGGACGGCACCGTGACCTACACGGAGCTGAAGGGCGACATCACCATGGAGGATGTGGACTTTGGCTATGTGCCGGGCAAGACCGTGCTGCATGACGTGACGCTCTATGCCCACCCCGGGCAGAAGATCGCCTTTGTGGGCGCTACCGGCGCGGGCAAGACCACGATCACAAACCTCATCAACCGGTTTTACGACATTGCCGACGGCAAGATCCGCTACGACGGCATCAACGTCAACAAGATTGCCAAGCCCGATCTGCGGCATTCCCTCGGGATCGTGCTTCAGGAGACCAATCTGTTCACCGGCACGGTCATGGATAACATTCGCTACGGCAAACTGGATGCCACCGATGAGGAGTGCATCCGGGCCGCCAAGCTCGCCAATGCGGACGATTTTATAACCCGTCTGCCCGACGGCTACAACACCATGCTGACGGCAAACGGCGGCAGCCTTTCCCAGGGGCAGCGGCAGCTGATCGCCATCGCCCGCGCAGCCGTGGCCGATCCCCCCGTCATGATCCTGGACGAGGCCACTTCCTCCATCGACACCCATACGGAAGCTCTGGTGCAGGCCGGCATGGATGCTTTGATGAAGGAGCGCACGGTGTTCGTTATCGCCCATCGGCTGTCCACGGTCCGCAACTCCGACTGCATCATGGTCCTCGACCACGGCCGCATCATTGAGCGCGGCACTCACGATGACCTGATCGCCCAGCGAGGCACCTATTACCAGCTCTATACGGGCGCCTTCGAGCTGGACTGATCTCCGAAAGACTGTCGGAGCCGGAACAGGCGATCCGTGCGGCAGATGCAGCTAAATTTAATAGGACTGTCGCTTTACTGTGTCAGTCCTATTTTTCGACTTCCTATATCCGCCCGGCGGCGCGATTCCAGAAAAGAAAGGCCATAAGCCGAAAACAGAAAACGGAGGAAAAACCAATGGCAAATAACACGGCTGCGGTTTTCACCCGGCATTATGACTCTCCGATGGGCCGCATCCTGCTCGCGGCGGACGAGATCGGTCTGCGGGGCCTGTGGTTTGACGGTCAAAAGTACTTTGCCCGCGATCTGCCGGAAAAACGCATCGAGCAGGAAACGCACGCCCTTGCCGAGGCCAGGCGCTGGCTGGACGTATACTTTACCGGCAAAGAACCGGACTTTCTGCCGCCGCTGCACCCCATCGGCTCGGCGTTCCGCCAGGCCGTATGGACAATTCTTCTGCTGATCCCCTACGGGCAGACCACGACCTACGGCGAGATCGCGCGGCAGCTGGCCGGGACGGCAGGTCTTTCGCGGATGTCCGCGCAGGCCGTCGGCGGCGCCGTCGGGCATAACGAAATATCGATCATCATTCCCTGCCACCGCGTTGTCGGCACAAGCGGCAGTCTGACCGGGTACGCCGGAGGGATCGAAAGAAAAGTGAAGCTGCTGGAACTGGAACGGGCCGATATGACCGGATTTTTTGTGCCGAAGAAAGGAACGGCACTGTGATCGGGCCGTAATGCAGCAGGCCTTCGCCGCAGTGACACACTCCGCCGAAAATTTGTGGTGCGCATTTTCTCTCCGTTGTGGTACAATAGGCGCATCGAAACGAAACGGAGAACACCATGACGAGGATACTTTTTATTTGCCACGGCAACATCTGCCGCAGCCCGATGGCGGAATATGTGATGAAGGATCTTGTATCGAAGGCCGGCCGGGCAGACGAATTTTTCATCGCCTCCGCGGCGACGAGCCGCGAGGAACTCGGAAACGGCGTTTATCCCCCGGCACGGCAAAAGCTCGCCGAGCACGGCATCCCATGTGCCGGTCACACCGCGCGGCAGATCACGCCCAAGGATTATGTTAACTTTGATTTCCTCATCGGCATGGATGAAGAGAACATCCGAAACATGCGGCGCGTCTTCTCCGGCGATCCGGAGGGCAAAATCTCTCTCCTGCTCGACCACGCCGGGCGCGGCGGGAACGTCGCCGATCCGTGGTACACGGGCGATTTTGAAGCGACCTGGCGTGACGTGAACGACGGCTGCCGCGCACTGCTCCGCGAGCTGAGTTGATTATTATGTCTACTTAATTATGTTTATTTGATTATGGTAACCGGCTGAAAAGCGTTCTTCGCAGCAAGAGACAAGAAAGGTGCATTTTCGGTTCTTTCCATTCCCGGACAATGCGCGTCTATCCCGGGCTCAAGGAAACCGGCACGATCTTCAGCCGCCAAATCCGTGGATGCTCTGCCCCCGCTCCCTGCCGGGACGGAGTGCCGCGTGAAAGTTGTAATGAACCGAAAGGAGTAAGATACACATGATCAAATTCGGTACCGGCGGGTGGCGTGCCATCATCGCCGACGGCTTCACAAAGGAGAACATCCGCCTGCTCACCGCAGGGCTGTGCGCGCTCATGGAAAAAGAGGGCCACGCCGGGGCGGAGATCTGCGTCGGGTATGACCGCCGCTTTCTCTCCAAGGAATCTGCGCACTGGGCGTGCGAGGTGCTCGCGGGCTACGGCTTCCGCCCGTACGTTATCAAACGCTCGAGCCCGACCCCGCTCATCATGTTCACCGTGAAGCGCCGGAACATGCCCTACGGCATGGCCGTGACGGCGAGCCACAACCCCGCCATTTATAACGGCATCAAGGTATTCACCGAAGGCGGACGCGATGCCGACGCGGAAGTAACGCGCCGCATTGAGGCCGAGATCGAAAAGCTCTCCCCCGCCGATGTGAAGAGTGTGGATTACGACACCGCGCTCGCCGAGGGAAAGATCGTTGAGGGTAACCCGATGAACGAGTATCTCGACAGCATCCTCTCCGCCGTGAATGTGGAGGCGATCAAGAAAGCCTCGCTGCGCATCGGCTTTGACCCGATGTACGGCGTGAGCTGGTCGAGCTTGAGCATGCTGCTCACAACGTGCCGGTGCGATCTTGAGGTCATCCACGACCGCCACGATACGCTCTTCGGCGGCAAGCTGCCCGCGCCGAACGTCGATACGCTCAAGCCCCTCGCCGCGCTCGTGCTCGACCGGCACTGCGATCTCGGCATTGCTACCGACGGCGACGCCGACCGTCTCGGCGTCATCGATAACGAAGGGCAGTTCATCCACCCGAACAAGCTGCTCGTGCTGCTCTACTACTATCTTGTGAAGTACCGCGGCTGGGAAGGCCCCTGCGTGCGCAACAACTCCACCTCCTGTCTGCTCGACCGCGTCGCCGCGGGCCTGGGGCAGAAGTGCTACGAAGTCCCCGTCGGCTTCAAGTGGGTCTCCGCGAAGATGAGCGAGACCGGCGCGATCATCGGCGGCGAGTCGTCCGGCGGTATGGCCGTGCGCGGCCACATCTCCGGTAAGGACGGCATTTACGCCGCGGCGCTTCTCGTGGAAATGCTCGCCGTTACGGGAAAATCCGTCTCCGAGCTCTTCGCCGAGATCACCGCGCAGTACGGCAACCCCTGCTGGGCCGAGGCCGACTTCCGCATGACGCCGGAGCGCAAGGCCGAGCTGCAAAAGCTTCTCTTCACGGAAAAGAGGGTGCCGGAATTCGGCACGGCTGTCGATCACATCAGTCTTGAGGACGGCTGCAAGGTGTACTTCAAGGACGGGAGCTGGGTCATCTGCCGTTTCTCCGGCACGGAGCCGCTGCTCCGCATGGCCGCCGAAGCCGATGAACAAGCGGTCGCGGACGGGTATATTAAAGCCTTCCGAGATATGCTGGAACTCTGAAAACGTACAAAGCCCTTGGGAATACTTGCGTATTCCCAAGGGCTTTGGCAAATTTTTATTTACATCAGTTTCCGGAACAGCTCCGTCATATCGGCGACGCTCGTATCCTTGGGGTTGCCGGGGCGGCAGGCATCGGCGTAGGCGCTCTCCGCAAGGAAAGGCAGGTCCTCTTCCTTCAGCGCTTCCAGCTTTTCGGGGATGCCGACATCCTTGGAGAGCTTCTTCACGGCATCGACCGCGGCCTTGCGGTACTCGGCCTGGGTCATCGAATCGACACCCTCCACGCCCATGGCGCGCGCGATCTCGCGGTACTTCTCGCCGGTGCAGTCGGCGTTGTATTCCATGACGATCGGCAGCATCATCGCGCAGGCGACGCCGTGCGGCGTGTCATACACAGCGCCGAGGGTATGCGCCATGGAGTGCGCGATGCCGAGACCAACGTTCGAGAAGCCCATACCGGCAATATACTGACCGAGAGCCATGCCCTCGCGACCTTCCTTCGTGCCCTTAACGGCGTCGCGCAGGTGAGCGGAGATGAGCTTGATGGCTTCAAGATGGAACATGTCGGTCATCTCCCACGCGGCCTTCGTGGTGTAGCCCTCGATGGCGTGGGTCAGCGCGTCCATGCCGGTGGAGGCGGTGAGACTCGCAGGCATGGAGCTCATCATCTCCGGATCGACGATCGCAACGATGGGCATATCGTGAGGATCGACGCATACGAACTTGCGCTTCTTCTCCACGTCCGTGATAACGTAGTTGATGGTGACCTCGGCGGCGGTGCCGGCGGTCGTCGGGATGGCGATGATCGGCACGCAGGGCTTCTTTGTGTCCGCCACGCCTTCGAGAGAGCGCACGTCGGCGAATTCGGGGTTGTTGATAATGATGCCGATGGCCTTGGAGGTATCCATGGGCGAGCCGCCGCCGATGGCGATCAGGTAATCCGCACCGGCAGCCTTGAACGCGGCGACGCCGTCGGTCACATTCGCAATGGTGGGGTTGGGCTTTATATCGGAGAATATCTCATAGCTCAGTCCGGCGGCATCCAGCACATCGGTCACGCGGGCGATAACGCCGTGACGCAGAAGAGTGGGGCCGCAGCAGATAAGCGCCTTTTTCAGGCCGCGGGACTTGACTTCGGCGGGCAGCTCCCGGATGGCGCCTGCACCGTGATATGAGGTCTGGTTGAGCATGATTCTGTTTGCCATAGTAATGTTTCTCCTTTCGTGATGTGAAAAGCAACCTATTACTCATTATGCCCTTGTTAATCAACACTTTCGAGCACGATCACATTTTAATGCGCCATATACCACTTGTCAACACAAATACTCGCCAAAAATCACCTCCTTTTGCAGAAATGCATCGGCAAACTGGCGAATTTTCGATCCATTTTATTTCATGCGCACAGGTGTTCCGCACCGCGTGCTTCTTCCCCATCGTCATTTCGCCGCGGAGCAGCTTCCCTATGAGATCAAGCTGAACGGCAAAATGATCGTCGAGTGGTCGGACCGGAAGGATCCGGCGCATCATCTATATTTGCGATCTTCTTTTTCAGTATTATGTAAACTTTATGAGTATAAAAGTCTGCGCAGAGAATGGTTTTTCTGCGCAGACTTTTATGTTATGTCAATAATATTATGTTTGCTTTATTATGTCAATTACAGGATAAATCCCCCGTCCACGGTGAGCACTTGTCCGGTGACGAAGCTCGCGTCATCGCTCGCGAGGTAGGAAACTGCGGCGGCGATGTCCTCCGGCCGTCCGAGACGGCGCAGCGGCGTTTCCTCGGCAAGCTGCGGCAGCACCTCGCTCGGCAGGGCATCCAGCATGTCGGTTTTTATTACGCCGGGCGCAACGCAGTTGACGCGGATGTGCGTGGGTGCAAGCTCGGCGGCCAGTGAGCGCGTGAGCGCGATGAGCGCGGCTTTTGTGGCGGAGTACGTCACCTCGCAGCTTGCGCCGCGCAGCCCCCACATGGACGAGACGTTCACGATGCAGCCCGCGTGCTCACGGAGCATCGGCGGCAGGACGGCCTGGATGGTGTGGAACGCGCCGTCGATGTTCACGCCGAAATAGCGCCGCCACATCTCCTCCGTCACGTCCTGAAAAAGCGCCTGCCCCGCGACGCCCGCGTTGTTCACAAGAAGGCTCACAGGGCCGAACGTATCCTCCACGCGGCGCACCATATCCTCTACCTGCGCGCGGTCGGCAACGTCCGCCTGAAACGCGGCGGCGCGCAGTCCCTCGGCGGCAAGCTCCGCCACGAGCGAGTCGGCGCAGTCCTGCCGGACATGATAGTTTACGGCAACGGTATAGCCCTCGTGGGCGAGACGGCGCGCCGTCGCGCGGCCGATGCCGCGGCTCGCGCCGGTGATAAGTGCAATCTTTTCCATTTCGTTTCCTCCCGGTGATATGCGTTTATTGTACCGCAGCAAAGAGCGGAATACAAGTCACTGCTCGGCCTCCGTCTCGTATTCCCCGGTCTCCTTCTCGCCGAATTCCCGCGCCGTTTCCGCAACAACGGCCTCGTACCCGGTGAGCGCGGCGAACGAGGAAAACTGCGCCGCCCGGTCGCGCCGCGGCATGGGCGGGTGCACATCGGAAACATGGTGCGGCAGGGTGATGATATCATCATAGTCGTGGCATTCCTCGCGCTTCATGCCCGGTGTCCTCCGATCTGTTTATTCCGCTCGCGCGTCGTTGCGCCCTCTTCGAGATTCATGCCCTTTAAAATGGCGTTATTGCCGTACCGCCGCTGGATGGCGAGAATGGCCTCCTGCCGGCGCCGTTCGCGCTCGCGCGCCTTTGGATCCGCGCCGGGCGCGCTCCCCTTCTCCTCCGCGGCAGAAAAGAGATCCAGCTGCTCACCGCTCTCGACCGCGCGGGGGATCTTATCCTCCGGCAGGACGCGGTTTGCCGCGACCGTCACGCGGCGGACAAGAAGATTTTTGTCCGTAATGCGGTCGTAGAGCGCCATGACCGCGTCCGTGATATCGCGCGTGGAGGACGAGTAGCCTGCGAGATTCGCCGTTCCGTGGCCATGCTTCGGCACACGGCGGCCATAGCGGTCTACATGCGTTTCACCGGCGTACTCCGCAGCGCGGGCGGGGTCGGAGAGATTTTCGATGTCGTACCCGATCGTGAGCGTGAGCTGATCGGTACACAGGCGCTTTTTCACGAGATCGAGCACGAGAAGGTCGGTCATCTCGCGCACGATGAGCTTTGCCTTGTGCCAGTCGTACGGCTCCTGCAGCACCTGCCCGGAGCTGATGCTGTTGGAGTCCGGCCGGTAGGCGCGGATGTCCGCGATCATACACGGCTCCCAGCCCCAGGCGTGGTCAATGAGAAGCTCCGCCTGCACGCCGAACGTTTTATAGAGCAGTTCCTCGTTATAGAAATTCCCGCTCTTTCCAAGCGAGCAGCGGGCAATATCGCCCATCGTATGCATTCCCAGCGCTTCCAGCCGCCGCACCGTGCCCGCGCCGACACGCCAGAAATCCGTGAGAGGCCGGTGGCCCCAGAGATTGCGGCGGTAGCTCATTTCGTCAAGCTCCGCAATGCGCACGCCGTCACGGTCCGGCGGGATGTGCTTGGCTTCAATGTCCATTGCGATCTTGCAGAGATAGAGATTCGTCCCGATGCCCGCCGTGGCGGTGATGCCGGTCGTATGCAGCACCTCGCGCAGGATCTTCCGGCAGAGATCGTGCGCCGACATGCGGTACGTTGGCAGATAATCGGTCACATCCATAAACACCTCGTCAATGGAGTAGACGTGGATATCCTCGGGCGCTACATAGTGCAGATAAATGTTGTAGATTCCGGCGCTGTAGCGCATGTAGTGCGCCATGTGCGGCGGCGCTACGACATAATCCAGCTCCAGCGCGGGGTTTGCCGCAAGCTCCGGCGCGCTGCACGATTTCCCGGTGAACGCATGGCCCGGCGCGGCGGCGCGGCGCGCGGCGTTGATCTTCCGCACCGCCTCCACGACCTCAAAAAGCCGGGCGCGGCCCGGAATGCCGTAGGCCTTGAGCGCCGGAGACACCGCAAGGCAGATCGTCTTTTCCGTGCGGGTCGGGTCCGCCACAACAAGATTCGCCGTCATCGGGTCAAGACCGCGCTCCATGCACTCCACCGAGGCATAGAACGACTTGAGATCGATGGCAAGATATGTCCGCTCTCCCATGGCGCACCTCCTTCGCGGTTGGCTTTTCTCTATTATATTAGCTTATTGAGCGAATTTCAAGAGGAAGGTTTTGCGGCAGCATTGTGCATTTATGCAAAACTCCCCGACGCCAGAGGCGTCGGGGAGAAAAGATGTAATCGGATTATCCCTTCGGCAGAAAATCCAGCCGGACGATCTGCATTTCGCATAGGAAAAGCCGCCTTGCGGCGGCCTTTCCCTATAGAGCATCGTGCTGTGATCATAGCGTACACCCGTAAAAAAGCGACAGCTTTTGCCGGAAAACTCAAAGAAGTCCGAGCAGAAGCTCCGCGACGAACGCCACGCCGCAGCACGAGGCCGCCACGGTGATCAGTCCGCCGCCGCGCCAGGCGATAAGGATCCCGGCCACGAGCGCCGCAGCGCCGGCGATGGGCTGCTCCGTTGCCTGCACGATGGCGGGGAACGTCATCACCGCGAGCGTCACATACGGCACATAGTACAGGAACGAGCGGAGAAAGCGGCTGCGGATGGGCTTTCGGATGAGCGTGAGCGGCAGGACGCGGACAAGGTATGTAACGAGCGCCGCCGTCAGGATGGAGAGGAGCGTTTTTGTCATGCCGCCGCCTCCTCTTCCGCCGGGCGCGGGAACAAAACAGCCGCAAGCGCCGAAATGACGACCGTGAGAATGATCGTCCGGTTGCCGGAGGAAAGATCCCGCAGCGCCGGCAGAAAGGCGAACGCCGCGCTCGCGGCAAAGGCCGAGAGCACGCAGCCGAGCACCACGCGGTTTTCCTTCGCCGGGGGAACGATGATGGCGAGGAACATGCCGTAAAGCGCCACGCTCAGCGCGCTCACGATGCGTGCCGGGAGAAGGTTGCCCATGAAGATGCCGAGCGCCGTGCCGGCCGCCCACATCGGGATGGAGGCGGTCATCGCGCCGTAGAAATACCGCGGCTCCACGCAGCCCGGCCGGGCGATCGTGATGCCGAAAAGCTCGTCGGTCACATCAAAGCCGATGAAAAACCGGTGGTAAAACGGCATATCGGGGCTCATGCGCTGGCTGAGCGCACAGCTCATAAGGAGATACCGCGCGTTGATGATGAGCGTTGCGAGAGCGATCTCCACACAGGCAGCGCCGCTGCCGATGAGCGTGAAGAGGGCGTACTCGCCCGCCGAGGCGTTGCACAGAAGGCTGGAGAGCAGCCCCTGCGTTACGGTGAGTCCGGCATTGCGCGCGGCGATGCCGAGGGAAAACGACACGGCAAAATAGCCGAGACCGATGGGAAAGCCGTCGCGCAGGCCTTCAAAATAGACGCTGCGGCGGCTGTTGGAATGCGTTTGCTTCATAGCGGCTTCTTTCTTAAGGTAATAGGGATACAAAGAGAACTTGTACCACATTTGCCCCGCTCTGGCAAGGACTTTTCCGAAAGAAGCGAAGAAAATCCGTTTCTGCTTATTCGTTCCGGTCTTTGATCTGCCGGTACCGGCAGAAGAAGCGGGCAAAGAAATAGATATACAGCCCCACAATTATGCCGAGCAGCACGGCGAGAACGCCTTCTCCCTTCTATATATTGCCGCGATGCTATTTGTCAACCCCTTTTCGCGCCTTGACAGGGTGTGTATAATAATTTTATAAAGAAAGAGGAGTGGATACCATTGAACAGCCCCCGGCAGAAGAGCGAGCGCACGCTCGGCATTCTGTGCATTCTATGCGCGGCATTCTGTTTTTCACTGATGTCGCTTTTTGTCCGGCTCGCCGGAAACATTCCCACGATGCAGAAGATCTTCTTCCGGAATCTGGTGGCGGCGATCGCCGCATTCGTGATCCTCGCGCGCGAGGGGCAGGGCTTCCGCATCCATAAGGGCTGTCTCGGCGGCCATTTGGCACGGAGCATCACCGGTATGCTCGGCATGGTCGCCAATTTCTGGGCCATCGATCACATCGGCATGGCTGACGCCAATATGCTCAACAAGCTCTCGCCGTTTTTCGCCATCCTCTTTTCCATATTCATTCTGCGCGAGTACCCGAAGAAGGTGGACATTCTCAGCGTTCTGGCGGCGTTTATCGGCGCGGTATTCGTCGTCCGTCCCACGGCGGGCATTGCGAGTCTTCCCTCGCTCGCCGGCGTGCTGGGCGGTCTCGGCGCGGGCGCCGCGTACACGTTCGTCCGGCAGATGAGCCGCAAGGGCGAGCGCGGGCCGGAGATCGTGATGTTTTTCTCCGCGTTCACCTGCGTCTGCGCCATCCCGTTCTTCGCTTTCAACTTCCAGCCGATGAGCGCAAAGCAGTGGCTCTTTCTGCTGCTGGCCGGCTGCGCCGCGGCCGGAGGGCAGCTTTCCATTACCGCCGCGTACCGCCACGCCCCGGCGAAGGAGATCTCCGTGTTTGATTATTCGCAGATCGTCTATGCGGCGCTCTGGGGCTTTCTCGTCTTCGGCGAGATCCCGGACGTGCTGAGCTTTGTCGGCTATGCGATCATCATCGGCGCGGCGGTATTCCGCTGCATTTTCAATCTGCGCGCGGACAAAAAGGCCGTGCAGAGCGCCGCGGCTGAATAAGAAACCATATGCAAAACCGCCCGAACGAAGTGTTTCGTTCGGGCGGTCGTTTATTCTGTTTACAGCCAGCTCAGCACTGTATTGCAGAGGTACTTCCCCTTGATATACTTGCCAAGCTCCCGCGCTTTGGCGTAAGCGCTCGCGGCCGCGGCATGGGAAAAGGCGCGCACCTCTTCCGGCGAAGCGCGGCGCTCGTACAGCTTCTCCCGCTCTTCAAGAAATCCCTGCTGCATCTCGTCAAAAACGGGGATCACAAGGTCATTGGCGATCTCATCGTACCGGCGGTAGCAAAGCTCGCCGATTTCCTGAAACGCCCACCACGCGGAGCCGAGATCGTACTCACCGCACTCGCCCCAGGTGTAAGCCTCCGGCAGGCCTTCGCCCGCCGTGAATACCGGAACATAGACCGCGAGCTTGGCTGCCGCGCAGGCGACCCACATGCATCCGGCTGCCGGCGATGTATCCGGCCGCAGATCATACACCATGGAAACGACCGTTCCGCCCTGTCCCACGCTTGTGCTTGTTGTCATCCAAAGCGGGTTATGATGCACGCCCGCTTCCGGTGCAAGGGATAGGTCAAACCGCGTGCCCTCCATCGTGCTTGTGAGAGCGTGCATCACGTCGCGCGCCGTGAGTTTACGCTGCGGTTTGGCACAATAGACCTTCGCAAAGGGATCGGAATCCACGTTACAGAGCGTATGCAGACAATTCCAGCGGCGCATACGGTTCACCGGCCAATCCGCGCCGCCGTAGGTGTCGTTTGCAAGCGGGCCCCTGCCGTATATCTTCGTGAAGTTGAACGGCTCTTCCTCCTTCCAAAGACCGTTTTCAAGAGCATAGGAACGGAGGTTTTTAGAGCAAATGAAGTTCTTCGTATCGGAGAAATCGATCTCCTGCGTGCCGAAGCAGTTGGGACGGCACTCAACCTCGTCATCGGCAACGCGCTTGGCCACCCATTTTCCGCCGGGAACGAGTTCCAGGAAAAAACCTTCCTCCGGATCGGCCACGGCCATGCAGACCGCGCCCGCCGCGCCGTCGATGGAGGAAACGGTGTAGCCGTATTCCTCGATCAGTTCGCCGATCATTTCAATGGCCTGACGCGCCGTGCGGCCGCGTTCCAGGAGCAGAAGCGTGATGTCGTCGGCTTCCAGAATGTCTTTTTCGGTCTGGCAGTTGCGGAATTCATATACGCCCATCATACCGACAGACACCTGATTCTCGTTCATGCCGTCCGCCCAGGAGATGGGGCGCGTGCCGGTCTCATACGCGCACGCCGTATAGGTGTAGGCATACGTTTCCGCCGCCTGCGGGATATGATGGCCCTTCACGGCAAGGAAATATTCGTCCGGTGTATGGACGATGTGCGGCTTAAAGTGTGTGTGGCCGGGGCAGCCGGGCCAGTCGTCGTTTGCTCCGGCGAGCACTGCGCCGCTCACTGTCGTATTTCTGCCGGCAATAAGACCAAAGCACATAATCAATTCTCCTTTTCTGCCGTTTCCGGCTTATAGGTCGCTTTCGCGGCGATAAAGTAAATGATGCCCGTGGCAAGGAAGCTGAAGAGCACCTGTCCGATGGAATCGCACACGCCCGGAAGGAGCTTTGCCGCGAAATAGATCGCCGCACCGGCAACCCACGAGATGACGCCCGTCCAGTTGATGCCGTTTTTGTACCAGTAGGGGCCGTTTTTGTTGTTGAACTGCGTGATGTCGTACTTCTGGCCGCGGACGAGATAATAGTCCACCACAAGCACCGCAATGCACGGCGGGAACACTGCGCCAAGATAGCCAAGGAAAACCTGGAACGTATCCAGGAACGAGCCAAGCACGAGCGGCGTGAGCGCAAGCAGCATCGAAAGAATGCCGAGCCCGATCATCGAGCCCTTGGGCGGCAGCTTTTCGCTGATATTCGCTGTGGAGAAGCCGCCGGAATAGATGTTAATCATGTTGACCGCGATGGTGGAGATGACGATGAGCAGATTTGCTATACTGCCCATGCCGAGACTGCTGCAGATATAGGAAAGATCGGCGGAGTACGGGTCAAAGAGACCGCCATTCGTCACAGCAACGGCAATGGCGCCCGTCGCGCCGATGAGCACGAACCAGAGGAAGCCGAGCGTCGCACCGATCATCGGCGCAACCGTCGCAGACTTTTTGCTCGTGGTATAGCGCGTATAGTCCGCCGCGCACATGACCCACGCAAAGCCGTTGGCAAGGATGATGTCAAGGCCGCCGCCGAACGAAAGCGACCAGCCGCTGTTGGCCGGATTATCCGTGATCGACCATTTCCAGATATCCGAAAACGACACGAGAGAGAATATCCGGATACCGATCCACACGCTGAGAATTGCAAGACACACCACTGCAACAATCTGCGCTTTTCCGATGTATTTGGCTCCGTATACGGAAACGAACGTCGTAATAAGCAGAATAATAAAGACCGAAATAATAAGCATAATCGGCGAGTGAGGATCGCCGCCGAAGATGCTGCAAAGAAGAGTCGCAAGCGGCGTGGCGGCAATGTAGGTGTTGACACCGCACCAGCCGACGAACTGCAGCGCGTTGATGAACGAGGGGAGCTTGCTGCCCGCGATGCCGAAGGACACGCGGCACAGGCCCATATTTGTGGAGGCTACCTTGTAACCGATGATACCGACAAGAGCGAGAATAAGGTATACGAGCGGGTTTCCGATGATCGCCGAGAGAAGCGCACCTCCCAGACCCAGCGCGCCGAGGATCGTGCCCATGTACCAGGTCGTCGGGTTTGCGTTGGCGCAGATCCAGGTGGAGGTCATCTCCTTTGCGCCGTAATAGCGTGCCTCCATGGGAACATATTCGTCAATAGCATAGTCGCGAATTTCCACTTGCTGTGTATTGGTTTCTTCCGCCATGATCGGTTCTCCTTTCTGATTTTAAAGGGCTGGCCGGCCTTATAGTCCAATTTTATACTTTATTTGTGAAATACGTCTATAATTATTTTGTCTAATTTCGTACTTCTTTGTCTGATTTTTTACCAAATGCAGAGCCGGGACAACAGACCCCAGCGTCTGTCGTCCCGGCCCTATGCATTCCGAACGTCACTCCGAAAAAACCTCCCGGAGCGATTTGGCAAGAATATGCAGTCCATTTTCCACAGTATCACGCTCGCCCGGCGTCATGCGCTCAAAGGCGCGCAGCTCTATCTTGCGCATTTCCCCGATGACTTCGTCGGCAAACGCCTGTCCTTCCGGCGTGAAAGCGATCAGGTTGCCGCGAAAGTCTTCCGGATCCTTCCGGCGGGTGATGAACCCCCGCGCCTCCAGCTGCTTGAGCGAGGCGGAGATCGTCTGCTTCGGATAGCTCAGCGTTTCGCAGAGATACTTCTGCGTACATCTCTCCGGCGCGGTATAGATGCGCTCAAGAATGAACAGCGTCGTATCCTTGATATCGTAGCGGGCGCACCATTTGTAGTACACTGCGTCAAAGCAGAAGTAATCCTCATAATAATGCTTGATGCATTCCAGCAGCCGGTCCCGTGGTTCCATAGATCCTCCATACATTTTTGGACTATATTCACAATATTATAATAAAGCCCAAAATGTGTCAAGTCAGGAATTTGTTAATATTGTCGAGCTGTAGATTTTAATTCATATCATTATTCGGAATGTTTTTATCGTTTTTCGATAATTTTATATTGACTTTCAGATTTCCGTATGATATTCTCCGCTCATGGAGGCGATAGCATGAAACAAAAACTTACCTCGCCGGGCGTCGCCCGGTTCACCAAAGCTCTTCTGGACATTCTCTTTTATGCCGGCATCGCCGTGACGGTTTCTCTTCCGTGGACGATGCGATGGGCGGCGCGGTTTTATCCCTCGTTCGCGGCGCAGCTCACGCTGCACACGGCGCTCTTCCTGCTCGCCGGGGTGTGCGCGGTGCTGATCCTCTTCGAGCTGCGGCGGATGCTCAAAACCGTTGTCTCCGGCGACTGCTTCGTGCGGCAGAACGTTTCAAGCCTGTGCCGCATGGCGTACTATGCCTTTGCGATCGCGGCGCTCATGGCGGTGCGGCTCATCGTGCTCTTCACGCCGGGGATGCTCGCCATCGTGTGCGTGTTTCTGCTGGCGGGTCTCTTTTCGCTCGTGCTCGCGCAGGTGTTCGACCGCGCCGTGAGCTACAAGCAGGACAACGATCTCACGATCTGAGGTGGAAGCATGATCGTAGTAAATCTCGATGTAATGATGGCAAAACGGAAGATCGGGCTGGGCGAGCTGGCCGAGAAGGTTGACATAACCATGGCGAATCTCTCCGTTTTGAAGAATAACAAGGCCCGCGCCGTGCGCTTTTCCACGCTGGACGCGCTCTGCCGGGCGCTGGACTGTCAGCCGGGCGACATTCTCGCCTGGGAACCGGACAAGGAGGAAGACGATGGATTCTAATTCGGAATCGGTGTGGTACGGTGCGCCCCCCGCGCCGGAGACTATGAGCGCGCCGGAGCCGCAGCACGAGGACGAACGCCATGTTCGTCTGCGGACGGACGCCCGGTATTTCCTGCTGCTCTCGCTCGCGCTGGGCGCGGTGTTCGCGCTTCTTTTCGTGAACGCCTACGCGCTCGGGCTCAACGCGGCGCTGCTCGCCGCGGCGATGGCGGCGGCAACGCTTCTCGCGCTCGGCAAGCTCGGCCTGCGGGAGAGAAAGCGCGATATTTTCTGGTCGGTCTCTCTGGTTTTGCTCGGCCTTTCGATTGCATGGACCGCAAACTATATGACGCAGAACGTGAGCTTTCTCGGTATGTTCATCGCCGAGCTGCTCTGGCTGATGAACGCCTTTGCGGATATTCTCTCGTGGCGCTTCGGGCGCGTTGTTTCCGGCGGCTTCCGGCTCGTCGGACGGATCATCACGCATCTGGGAGAGCCGTTCCGCCATCTCGCCGCGCTGCGCCGGGGCGGTAAGCAAACCGCGCGGAGCGTGCTGCTCGGCATTGTGATCGCCGTGCCGCTTCTCTGGATCGTCGTATCGCTGCTTGCGAGCGCGGACGCCGCGTTCGGCGCGCTGATCGAGCGCATATTCGGCGTCTGGAGCGTTTCCAAAACCGTTCGTACGGTGATCCGCGCCGTTTTCTATACGCTGATCCCCGCCCTGGTCTTCTACAGCGCGCTCGCCGCGCAGACCGAGCGCAGCGACTTTCCGGCAAAGGAAAAACGCCGCGCGAGCGCCCTCGTCGCCATAACGTTCACCGGCGCGCTGGCCGTCGTTTACGCCGTGTTCTGCGGCATCCAGATCGCCGTGTTGTTCGCCGGGGACGTTTCTGCGCTGCCGGAGGGCATGACGTATGCCGAGTACGCCCGCGAAGGGTTTTTCCAGCTGCTGCTCGTAAGCGGCATCAACGTTGTCCTCATCATCACGGCGCAGCGCCGGTTCGTATCGAGCAAAGCGCTGCGGGCGCTGCTCGTATTTCTCACTGTATGTACCTACCTCATGGAGGCATCGAGCGCGATGCGCATGATGCTCTATGTAAACGCCTACGGCCTCACCTATCTCCGGCTGCTGGTGCTGTGGTTTCTTTCGCTGCTCGCGCTGATCCTCGGCGCGGCGGTGTACACGGTGTTCCACGAGGATTTCCGGCTGTTCCGCTTTACGCTCATTGCGTCCATGGCGCTCTGGCTCGTGTTCGCCTTCGCGCGGCCGGACGCGATCGCGGCGCGGTATAACCTGGCAAAGCACGGTCTCGACGATACCACAGAGACAGAGATCGCTTATGAATGCTCCAGCGACGCCATCGGCGCGCTGCGCCCCTATTTTGCGGATATCGCCGAGAGCGGTGAGGACTCAACAACGTACCTCAACCTCACGATCTCCGTGATGCGGGAGTATTCCGAGCGCGGGGTGCGCGGCTTCAATTTCTCCGTGTGGGAGGCCATGCGGACGGCGGAGGATTTTATCGATGCATACACCTGACGGCATTCTCATGTACCCAGTGGCGCATATCCGCTCAGATTTCCCGACGAAGTTCGGCATTCCCAAGCAGAGCGGACTTTCCCAGACGCTCGAAGCGCGGGTAGTATTCTGCCCGGAATACCGCAGCGCGGACGCCGTGCGCGGGTTGGAGGAGTTTTCCCATATCTGGCTTCTCTGGCAGTTTTCCGCCGCGGTGCGCGAGGGCGAGACGTTCTCCCCCACCGTGCGCCCGCCGCGGCTCGGCGGCAACAAGCGCGTCGGCGTGTTTGCGAGCCGCAGCCCCTTCCGCCCGAACCACATCGGTCTCTCCTGCGTGAAGCTCGAACGGATCGATTATACCGGCGAAGGGCCGGTGCTCATTGTGCGCGGCGCTGATCTTATGGACGGCACGCCCATTCTCGACGTGAAGCCCTATCTTCCCTATGCCGACAGCCGCCCGGACGCGGCCGGCGGATTTACTGACGCCGTTTCCGCGCGGGTGCTCCATGCGGAAATTCCGGAAGAGCTGCTGCGGCGTGTGCCGGAGGAAAAGCGCGAACCGCTGCGCGAGGTTTTGGAGCAGGACCCGCGCCCGTCGTATCAGGACGACCCGGAGCGCGTTTACGGCTTCGGCTTCGCCGGTATGGAAGTACGCTTCCGCGCATCAAACGGCGTGCTGACCGTGCTGGACATTCAGAAAGAGGAATAAAAAGGCCCCGGCCCGCAAGACGAACTTCTCCCTTTTGTCCGGCAGCACGGCAAACGAAACGGCGCTCTCCCGCGTCTGCCTATGGGAATGATCTCCGCCGCAGAGCGCAGCGCAAATGCGGCATACCACAAATAAAATTTTGCAAGGATAGTCGGTTTGGATCCATTATCGGAAGCACGGGTTTGCGGAAATCGGGGAAATGTGCGGCATTGGGATTGCTGCCGTATATGTATATGAATTGTAAGGAGAGGTACGGCATGGATATAAAAGCCTTCTGGCGGGCGGTTCTCGCGCAGGACGAGCCAGAGATCCGAGCTTATTTTGCCCCGGATGCCTATGTGAACTGGCACTGCACGAACGAGCATTTCACAGTGGATGAATTCATCACCGCCAACTGCGAGTATCCCGGAGAATGGGACGGGGTCGTGGAACGGATCGAGACGTCGGGCGGCCTTACCGTTACGGTCGCGCGCGTTTATCCGAAGGATCGGAGCTGCTCGTTCCATGTGACATCTTTCCTCCGGACGGAAAACGACAGGATCGTATCACTGGATGAATACTGGGCCGATGACGGCTGTGCGCCGCAATGGAGACTCGATAAACACATCGGAACGCCGATAGAACGCATCGGAGAATAACATGGACATTGAACTCTATTATCGGAAGACCGGAAGCGGCGAGCCGCTGATTATGCTGCACGGGAACGACGAGAGCGGCGAATACTTCATAAACCAGATCGAACACTTCCAAAGCCGGTACCGCGTGATCGCCCCGGATACCCGCGGCCACGGCCGGTCTCCGAGAGGAGAAGCGCCCTTCACCATTGCGCAGTTTGCCAATGACCTTTATGATTTCATGCAGGGGCTCGGCATCGCCCGTGCGGCGATCCTCGGCTTTTCGGACGGCGCGAACATCGCAATGAAATTTGCGATGCAGCACCCTGAGATGGTAAAAGCGCTGATCCTGAACGGCGGCAATCTCGATCCCTCGGGCGTAAAGCGGACGGCGCAATTTCCCATCGAGATCGGATATAAGATTGCCAGCCACTTTGCCGCCGGATCGCCGGGCGCAAAGAAAAACGCCGAAATGCTCGGCCTGATGGTAAACGATCCGAACATCTCGCCTTCGGAGCTTGTAAAGCTCACGATGCCGACGCTGCTGGTCTGCGGAACAAAGGACATGATCAAAGAGTCCCACACGAGGATGATCGCGGAAAACATCCCAAACGCCCGGTTGGTGATCCTTCCCGGAGATCATTTCGTCGCCAACAGGCACCCGGCGGAATTCAATCAGGTCGTAGACGATTTTCTGGAAAGCGTTGGATCCATATGAACGACACCCCCGGCGTGACCTTGCGGTCA
>ERZ773188.99-NODE-99-length-97485-cov-5.118762_pt1 | contig 97485 bp, 128 predicted proteins | sample MGYA00581011_ERZ773188 | MGnify/ENA primary metagenome ERZ773188 (study PRJEB29015, sample SAMEA2737798) | human gut metagenome | biome: human gut; feature: human-associated habitat; material: faeces | place: China | collected 2012 ...
TCAATCTGATTTGTTGTGTAGATTTGTTATTTAGTATTTCTTTATAAGTTTTCATGATTTAACCCTCCAAGTAAAATATATTGAATATAAAAAAATATAGATGCAGAATTTTTATATTCCACATCTATATTTAATATTTTATCTCTTTAACTATATATATTATACCACAAATTTGATGTTTTGTCAAGACTATTTTTACGGATTGCAATTTCCACATGGAGAATATCCTTGTGAAATAATATCATCTCTGCTTTCGGATACTGTCTGTTTATTTTTTTCAGACATACGACTTACAGAACTACAGGTTGGATAGTGGAATTTCTTTGTGTTAGTATTCAACACGTATGTTTGTACATTATTTGAAATATCTGTAGTTCCATTGCTATCAGTTGATGAATTAACTACAGGAACTGATTCTGAATCATTTCCCGATTCGTTTATAGCTTGATTTTCTGAACTATCACCGGTAGCATAGTTAATAGTTATACCCGGTTGAACATTATAACAAAATACATTGAATAATATTCCGTCACCATTATCTTCAACTGATTTAGCTTCCATCAGGACTCCGTTTGCTAACAAATTAGAACCTTCAAAAATTGGGATCACTCTATATAAAACGTGGTTGTTTGTTTCTTTAACATAGTCAGCAACCATATTTTCAAAAGGCAGCATACCATCAACATTCATATAACGAGTACCTGTTATTAGATTCTTTTCGTTCGCATTTTCACCGGATAATTGATACCCAATTAGATGACACCTATTATATAAATATTTACCGTCAACATTATCATATTTTACAGTATGCCATCCCGTAGGTTTTACTTGACCGATTTTACCTCGTTCTTCAGTTGGCATAATTTCTTTACATATGTTAGCATATGCAACCCCACAACGACCTAAATTGTCAAGTGAACTATAATTTTCAAAAGCAGTAGTTGTTAAATCAGATGATGTAAAATAGGGGATATTATTATTTACATCCACATAAGGTGTACCGGAATATGGTGGAATAGAACTAATATCAAAAACAGTATTAACTTGTTCTGTTAATTGATTAACTATCGGTGTCGGTACTATGGTTGATTCAACTGTAACAAGTGGTGTAGTTTCAATTATGTTATCGGTCTTATTCTCTTGTGCATCATTACCACAGCCTGTTAAAGAAAATGATAAAGTAATAGCAATTAAACCGGATAATAATTTGTTAATAATCATTTCTTATATACCTCCTTAGTAATTCTCTCATGTGAATTGCCTTTAAACTCTGTTACTTGTGTTAAATTCCAAGTAGATAAGTTTATATCAAAATAAAAATCAGTCGGATAGACTCTATTCCATTTATAAAGTATTATCTCATCTATATATTTTTCATATGGTTTAAGATTTATATTTTCAACAAAACAATATTCTGATTCACAAGCCTCATTTAAAAATTCTTCTGAAATATTTACATGAGGACTATCAAATAAGGATTTACTGAAATTGTTAATCCATAATTTAGAATTATGACAATCTTTTAATATATCTTCAATAACTACTCGATCTCTGCTTTGCCGTCTATTATTAAATAGTAACCCATTATTATCATCTAAACAAGCTATTATTTTCATAAAATACACTTCTTTCTCTAAATGGTTAAAATAAACAAAAAGATGGATATAGAATCATTGTTCATATATCCACCTTTTAAGCCTATCAATTTACAATTTTTATTGTATCATATTTGATAAAATCTGTCAAATATAAATTTACCGCCATTTGCTTATGAAAAGGTAGAAATCTTCATTAAAATAGGGACTATATTAATGAGAGACGTTTTAAGAACTCTTATCCGAAAAAGAACTTCTCTCAACAATTATACTAATCACTTATTGATATACCATTTGATAAAAACACCAATTTCATAACGTTTTTCGTTTTATCATGTTCTTTACTGATTAGCATAATATCATTCACCTTATAAGTATTGTAACAATGGATAATAGAAATGTGTTTCATAATTTTGTCCTATGTATCCGCAAGTTAAAAAATGTGATGAGACATTAACGGTTATCACATTCGGATAAGAGTTCATTAAAGGAGGCTGACAACTTTGTGAAAAATATAATACATATTATAATTGCCGAAATAATTCCAACAGCATTAATAGTTATTTTGTTATTTGGAGTAATATTCAATATATCTGTTGTCAATGGGAATTCAATGTATCCGACATATAAAAGCGGTGATGTGGTTCTTGTCAATTCATTGTTTTATAAAAATCCGAAAAAGAACGATATTATTACTTTTAAATTGAACAACAAATATTATATCAAAAGAGTAATAGGAGTTGCAGGCGATACAGTCGATATTGATTATGCTGACGGAAAAATAATTATTAACGGTGAAGAACAAAACGAAGATTATATTTATGAACCTATTAAGAAAAAAGCGGAAATTGAATTTCCTCAGACAGTTCCTGAAGATATGATATTCGTTTTAGGTGATAACCGTAATAATAGCAATGACAGTCGGAGCAAAAAAATCGGTATGATACCAATTAACAAAATCAAAGGTAAAGTCATTGTGCCAATACATACAAAAAATAAAGAAAGAGGTGCTAATTAAATATGATTAATCAAGAATTACCGAAGAAGAAAAGGATAATTAAATCCGAACAAGATAATTCGGTTAACAGAAATGTTAAGCCAAAAAAAATCAGTAATCAGCAAATACCTAAAAAGCAAAACACTCAAAATTCGGCAAAACAAGTCAGTAATCAAAAGCCGATTAATAAAACACATCAACCAAAGAGTAAAAAGGTTGATTCCGTAAATCAAAGTAATACATCAAAGAATATACATAATAAAAAACAAAGTACAAATGAATATCCAAATAAGAAGCAGAAACAAGTTGTTCCTGAAATTGAATTGTCACCGGTAAATGATAATCCAATATATGAGTTGCCATATAGAGTTATCTCTGTTAATGGTAATATATATCAAGGTTATTATGATGAGAAGAATTTGCTTTTTCATTTTGCTACTGAAGATAAAATTCTTACAGGTCAAAAAGCAAGACTATCTAAACCTTTGCCGCCGTCACAAAATACTGAATCTGTTCAAGATGAAACTGATGAAGAAACAAATGATGACGAATATGAAGAAGATGCCGATAATACAGAATATGATGACACCGAATATGAAACGGCTGAAGAATCTACATATGATGAAGATGATTATAATGACGAAGATACATATGATGATCAAGAATATGAGAGCGATTATGATAATAATGAAAATGAAACAGAAGAATATGAAGATGAAACAGATACGACTGAAGAAGCAACAGATGATTATGAAGAAACAACCGAATATGAAGATGATGAAGAATACTATGAGGAATCAGACAGCGTAGATGATAATACAGAGTATGATGAGTCAGACGAAGATTATGAAGCTGAAGAAGATAGTATTTCAGATAATGATGATTGGGAAGATGTAGGTGACGTTGAACCTGAACCAATCGAATATGAAGATGAAAACAATTCATCTGAAATTAATTATCAAAGTAATGAAAAACACCAAAATAGAGGATTGTTCTCAATTCGCAAAAAGAAACCAACAAAGAAACCTTTACAAACTATTGCTTTGTTTTCTTCAAAATCCGGTTCGGGCTGTACACATCATGCTATTGCATTAACCAAGTATTTGATAGATTCGGGGTATAAGGCGTGTTATTATGAAGCTCGGCAGTCAAATGTTTTAAATGCTCTAATAACGTGTGACGGAAGAATGGTTCAGAACAATACCAATTTCGTATATGACAAAAAAATACCTATGTATCCGCATTCAACAGATATTTCTGAATTCTCAAAGAAGAAATATCAATTCGTTATTATGGATTATGGCATTGATGATTATGTATCTGAGCAAGAACTAAAGGATAAAGATTTAGTTATTGCCGTATCAGGTAGCAGACCGTGGGATATAGAGTCTATGCACGGAAATATAGCTAATAATATGTATAACGGTGTTGAAGTCATAATGAATTTCATCAATCCTAAAGAACAAGTTGATATTCAGAATGCTTACGATATGCTGAGTATAAATTTTGCTGAATATGAGCCGGACTTGTTTTACGGTCATAACAATGACCACATATATGAAAAACTTACACATTATTTGTTTAAATGACGGAGGAGAGTTAAATGTACATAAGTGTGCAGGAATCACAACATTCAGATAGGTATCATTGTTTAGCGAATGCTATTATAGTTCAAGCTGCAAAAGACTATGAAATGGCATTAATTGCCGAAGCATATCAGCGTTCTTACCAAGTCCGTAGTGCAGAAGTTGAACGCTTCTTTAAATCAAGTTGGTACAGATTAATGACTGATTTAGATGAGGATATAATAATCGAAAAGATACGAGCTAAAGTAAAGAAAAAAATTATGAAAAAACAAAAGACAAAAGTTTCTGAAATTTAAAATGCAGGAGGTTAAAAATTATGAAATTTTTTAAGAACAAATTTGTTATAGGTATATTTTGCTTGATATTAGCTTTAGTTGTAGTGGTTATGGTTATGCCAAAAAATACAGGTAAAACAGTTGATGTAATCAAGCTGAATAATACAGTAGATGCAAATACGCAAATTACGGATAATATGGTCCGTAAGGTAACAATTCCTGAAGATGCAAATGTTTCAGGTGCAATTACCGAAAAAGAAAAAGTTGTTGGCAAATATACAACAACACAAATTTATAAAGACGACTTCATTGTTGATGGAAAGCTAAGTGATAGTCCGACAAATTCAAATCTTTATGCTTTAAATAACGGTGAAGAAGCTATCTCAATTACTGTTAAAGACTTGGCATCTTGTGTAACCGGAAAACTTATAGAAGGCGATGTAGTATCAATTTATTATTATGATACTACCGAAAAGAAGGTTATCGAAAACCCATTGCTAAAATATGTTGAGGTTTTAGCTACTTCAAATTCATCAGGTGTTGATGTTTCAACAGCAGCAATGGACGAAAATCAAGATGATAACATTCCGACTACGTTAACTTTGAAAGTAAGCCGAGAACAAGCTGAAGCTCTTACTAAAATGGAGTATGAAGGTAATATTCATGTTACATTCGTAGCAAGAGGCGAGAAAGCAGCAAATTACATACAAAAGTAAGGAAGTGAGTATAGAATGGCAACAAAAATAATTTCGGTATGTGGGGCTAATGGCAGTGGCAAAACAACTATGGCTGTTAATCTTGCAACGGCTCTTACACAAACAGGAAGTGTTGTTGGTTTAATACAAACCGAACTTGCATATCCGTCAATTCAAGGCTTTTTGGGTATGCGAATAGAAGAAAATAAGCCTAACATAAAAAATATTTTGTTTGATACAACAGGTAAATATGATATTGAACAGCAATTTCAGCAACATCCAAAGAATAAGAAATTGTTTGTATTATCAGTTTCTAATTATATTGATTGTTTAACGTTTGCAGATAAACACGTTATGGATGATATACAATCAGTACATAAATTTTGGATGAATTTAAGACTTTCAAATTTTGATTATATCATTGTTGATTGCGATAATGACGTAAATAATTTATTAAGTACACTGTCACTGTTTTATTCTTCGGCAGTTGTTGAAATGATAAAACCGACAGTACAGGGAATGAATTATTTCAGAGCATTTGAACCATTTATCAATAAAATGGTTAACAGAAAGGCAAATACACCGGTAATGTATGTTGCCAATGCAGATGAAAACTATTTCGGAACATCAAGATTTGAACGAGAAACAGGAATCAAGTTCTTTGCGGAATTACCGTATGATAAAGAATGTAAGGATTGCGAAAATGCCGGTATTCCTGTAATTGAAGGGTACAAAGGCTCAATTTTCAAAAATTATCCGAAACATTTTAACGATTTTGTCAAAAAACTGATGAAAGAAATAACGAGTGTACACAGCAAGAATTCACTTCTCATTGATAATACAAATACAGGTGGTGAGACAAATGGCTAATGGTAACGTATTTAATGCAATATACTTTGCAGATAAACAAAATGCCGGCACATATATTGAAAAGAAAGACGGAAACAAGAAGTCAGAGGCAAAACCATATTATGAATGTTTGAATATAGTACGTTCAAGTATATCAAATAACCATGCAAGTGATTTGGCTAATTTGGATTTGGCAAATGACGGTGAAAGAATACTAAAAAATCTCATTTCAAAGTACATAAATCAAAATAACCTCAGCTGTACAGAAATATCGGACCAAAACGAACTTACAGAAAAGATTTTTGATGATATGGCAGGCTTTGGTATTCTTACAAGCTATATCTTTAATGATACCGTTGAAGAAATCAATATCAACGCATGGAATGATATAGAAATTGTAACTTCAAACGGTTACAGAAAAATTGATGAAAGTTTCAACTCACCTGAAGAAGCTGTTTCAATGGTAAAAAAGATGTGTGCTTCGGGTGATGTGACTATTGATGCCTCTACACCGGTACGAGATTCATATATCTTTAAGGGTACTCGTATTTCAGCGATGATACCACCGGTAATTGATGAAGAAATAGGTACGGTTGCATCTATAAGACGACAGAAGAAAGATGCTATAACACCGGAAATGCTCATTAATGGCGGTTCTGTTATTAAAGAAGAACTTGAATTTCTGAGTATGTCTTTAAATAACGGTATCTCACTTGCAATAGGTGGAGCTACAGGCAGTGGTAAAACAACATTCTTAGGTTGTTTACTTACTGATATTGAGGATTCAAAGCGTATTTATACTATTGAAGATAGCAGAGAGTTAAATCTGATAAAGTATGATACTGACGGTAAAATAATAAATCGTGTTATTCATACAAAGACAAATGAAGGTTCAAATACTACGCAGACAGAACTTCTTAAACAATCTTTAAGACAAGATCCGGATATTATTGTTCCGGCAGAAATGAGAGGTGAGGAAGCGTGGGATGCACAAGAAGCAGGTCGTACAGGACACACTATTGCAACATCACTGCATACTAACTCACCGGAAGAAACATACACTCGTATCTTAACGCTTTGTCAAGAAAAAGGCACAAACTTATCCGAAGATTTGATTATGAGAATGATTATGGATGCATTTCCGTTGGTTGTGTTCATTAAAAAGCTAAAAGATGGTACAAGACGTTGTATGAAGATTATTGAACCGACTTCATATAAAGACGGTGATTTAAAATATCATACAATTTACCAATTTGTCATTAAAGGTTGGGAAAAAGACGAAAACGGTAAGGTAAAAGTAAAAGGTGAGCATAAAAGAGTAGGTGATTTGTCAGATAAATTGGCAATGAGAATGCTTGAGAATGGTGCTGAATTAAGTGATATTCAAAAATACTCACCTAACTTCAATCCTGAAAAGTTGGAGGTGGTTTAATGTGCTAAGAAGTGTAATTGCCGGAGTTATTGTTTTCTTATTGACTTTTATAGGATTAAGGATAATGACTCAGGAAAAGAATGCGAAAATCAAAAGTTGGAAAAGCATTGAAAAGAAAAAAGCTGATGAACGTATCGAAAATCTTACAGGTAAAAAGCAAAATTTTTATGCGAAATTTAAAATACAGGCAGAAGAAGTGTTGAAATTAAGTAATTCAAAACTTACATATACACATTTTCTTTATTTGACTGCGGCATCATCAGTTGTAGGTATTGCTATTGGATTTTTATTTCGCAATCCATTGCTTTCGCTCATATTAGGTGTAGCTTTCTTGTTATTACCGTTAGAGGTAATGCGAATTAAGTTGACAAGCTATAAACAATATGAAAATGAACAGTTGCAAAGTACATTGGGTGTAATAACAAACTCATACTTGCAATGTGATGACATTGTTAAAGCAGTAAAAGATAACCTAAGCGGTATAGAACAACCATTGTATAGTATTTTCAATGAATTTGTTACCTTAAACTCTTTCGTTGAAGTAAATACTGTAAAAAACCTGTATAGATTAAAGTCCAAATTAAATAATCAACAAGCAAAAGAATGGGTTGATATTTTGATTTTGTGTCAAGACAATAAGGACCAAAAGTATACGTTGCCGGCTATTGTTCAGCAAATGGGTGATTTAAAATCTATACAAGAAGCTGCAAACACAATGATGTATAAGATATACAAAGAATTTTGTATTGTTGCCGGATTGGCAATAGCGATTATTCCGGGTTTGAAAATTCTAAATAAAGATTGGTACGATATTTTGACAGGTACATTCGGTGGTAAATGTGTGGTTGCCACAGCATTTCTGATAATCATTATCAGTGCGATACGAGTTATCAAAGTCAATAAACCTGTTGAGATGTAGAGGAGGTAAGAAAAAATGAAAGTTATTTTATTAGCATTAATTACCATAATCTTAATCTTTTACGGCTTGTATAAGATAATAACAGGATTTATTACCGTACCGTCAGGAGATACCGAGAAAAACATTCAAAATATGCAAAACACTGACGGCGTATTGGATGATTTGAAAAAAGTTTTTATCGGAATACCGGCTAAATTCTTGGCTCGATTTATAAATATTGATATGTATAAGCGAGCAAAAATGGATAGGGATTTGGATCGTGTTGGCTATAAAGAAACACCTGAAGAATTCTATGCTTCAGCTATAGTTAAAGGTATATATTTCATTTTGCTTGGTATAATCTTGATATTACTGAATATGACAATATTCGGTGTTGGTATGATGGTTATTTCAATATTCATTTATTTGTCAAGTATAGATAAGTTAAATGATAAATTGAAAGAACGTAATGAGCAGATAATGAAAGAATTACCTACGTTTATTCGTACATATAACAATACGTTAAAACAGAGTAAAGACTTTTTAAAATTTGCTATAAACTATCGTGAAATAGCAAAACCAAATTTTCATTATGATTTGGACGTATTAATAACCGATTTAAAAACAATGGACGAAGAATCGGCATTAAACCGCTTTGCAAACAGAATTAATATTTCACATTTAACGCAATTTACAAATGCGGTTATAGCAAACAGCAAAGGAAGTGACCAATCGGTATATTTTCAACAGTTAAATCACGATATGAATATGTTGGCTATTGAAAATGTAAAACGTGAGATTGATAAACGACCTGATAAGGTAAAACCAATGACTATGTTAGTTGCTTGTAGTATTTTCGGATTAATTCTATATCCGATAATAATGCAGCTTGTAGGTAGTATGGGTATATTCTTAAATTGATATTCATGTCTTTTGACATCTATATATAACCGTTGATATTTGGGGCTTGCTTGATTTTTCAAGAAAATATCTAAAACATTTCGTTAATTTTGGAAGTATGAAAGGAGAAAATATTATGGAAAACGTATTAAGAAAAGCAGGAATCAAAATGACTTTAAAAGCAGAAAATTTGAAAGAAAGATTTTTTTCAAAGAAGAAAGGTTCACAAACACTTGATTGGATCGTAATTGCACTTATTGTTGCGGTTATTGGTGGTATATTGTTTGTTCTGCTTAAAACTAAAATGCCGGAATTGTTTAATACAATATTTGACAAAATCACAAGCGTAATTACAGCATAATTTTTTGGCACTCACTGTATGGTGGGTGCTGTGGAAACTATTTAAAATAGTGAGTAATTAAATATATAGAGGTGATTAGATTGAAGTTAAAAAAGGCGAAAAAAGGATCAGCAATGATAGAATTATTATTTGAGTTAATAATTATATCTACATTGATATTTGGATTCATAGTTATGTTCCCACCATTTATAACGAATTTGAAACTTACATTCTGTACAAAAGAAATTGTGCGTTCTATAGAAGTATCAGGTTCTGTAAAAGAGAATGAAGTAGAAGAAATAGTTGATAAATTACTTGAAAAGAATGGTTTAAATAAAGATAATGTTCAAAATTTGAATATAAGCTATAATCCAAGTTCAATACATACTTGTGGAACTCATCGTAATTCAGACAAAAAACTTAAAATGCGTTCATCATTTACTGTAACATATGAATATCCAATTACATTGCCGATATATAGTCCTTCTTTAAAGAAAGAAGATCAAAAACAATATACAATGACGTTAAAAAAGAATTTAACCGGCATATCACAAGTTTATTGGAAGTAGGTGTTACAGATGAAAAAGAAACTGAAAAGGACCAAAAAAGGTGTAATAAGCCTTCCGTTTGTTATGTTTATATTAATATTCGGATTAGTTTTATTTATAACACTTGAATACTATAATATCTATACTCATCAGGACTTTATCAATACTGAATTGGATAGAAATCTTAATCTTACACTTAATTCATCAGTAAAAGATTCTGCGATTATGTCAGGCAATTTTGAAATTGATGAGAATAAAATTAATGAAAATATTAATAATTATTTCATTCAAGATATGGGTTGTAAAGCCAAAGTAGTGTCCGGTGATATGGTTAAAAAGTGGCAAAAAACGAATGATGAAGGTGTATGGCAATATGACATTAATGTTGATAAGATAACATTTTATAAGGGTAATTCCGGTCAAAGCCCTAAAATTACGATTGAGGGAAGTATGACGTATTATCCGATGTGTGTAAAAAATATTATAAAGTCAGATACAAATACGAAAGGAACAATTACAATGCCTTTTAAAAGAGAAGTACAGAATAACATAAATGCAGGATAAGTAAAGCAAATATAAGACAGAGACAACTAATCTGTCATTTGCTTAGAAAATTGACAGATTAGGATGTGAAAAAATGAGAAAAAATATAGGAAAAAGAATAGTTTTGCTTTTATTAATAGGACTGATAGCTACAAAGGTATGCTTTATGTATGACATAAGCTATGCAAAAAACATATATAAAGATACTATATATAATATTAATAACCCAAAATTTTGTGATTCGTATGATAAACGAATATTGTTCGACAAAACCATAGATATGAAAACAAATGAAAACTCAGAAGAAAGTGTTATAAATATTACAGCAAATAATATCGGTTTTCATATGCTTAGAGTACATAGTTTAAACGGAACATTGGAACTGAAAATAATTAATGAAGATGGGCAAACTATTTACTCAAATACTTTTGCAAAAGAAAGTTATAATAATGACAAAAACATATTGATAAATTTATATCGAGGCGGTAAGTATACGATAAAATATAAATACAGCCGATATAAAGGTAGATTCAAAATATATAAATTTTAATTATTAAGCTCTGAATCCATAGATTCAGTGCTTTTTTGTTATCAAAAATTATTTTACCGCCATTTACTTATGAAAAGGTAGAAAACCGTAAAAAAATAGGGACTATATTAATGAGAGGCAAAAGTCGAATATTAAGTCTCTTGAAAAAACATACAAAAGTTCCCCTTTAAAAATATTCGACTAATTTATAAAATGGGAGGTCAAATCTATGATATTTGAAACTAAAAAGAAAAGATACGACATAGAAGATGCAAAAAATAAAATAGTCTTACTATTTGATTATGAAAAGATGTGTTCTCTGATTGCGAATACAACATACAGTCGAGTGTTTATGACATTAAAAGAAGTTAATGTATTCAGAGGATTACCATTCGTAGAAAGAGTTATGTATCGCTTAAATATGGCAGCTTGTTATCGAAAGGTAATTGAAATTGCCGGTGAGAAACAAGCTATGTTTACTGCATTCCAGTATTTAAGAGATGAATTACATAATAGTCAAACGGCTAAAACAAGTATATATCAGATATTTGACAGAAAAGCTACCGAAGCATTTATCAATATATATTTTGAACAAATAAAATGCTATGAAGATAAAGAATTTTGGGAAAGCAAAGGTGATTTATCTCAGTTTGAATATGACGGATCGGATGATGAATGTAAAGAAACAGAGGTAGAAATTCATACTAATTCAGATCCAAAATCAAAAAATTCAACTTTTCTGTTATCAGAAGAAAAAATACAAGAATTAAAAAGCGAGATTAATGAAATTCTGAAGAAATACTTAAACGACAAAGTTACAAATGTGACATTAGATATAACCTGCATGAATTAAGGAAGGTGATTAACGTATGAAACCAATAATAATTGGTGTTGATACAGGAAATCGTTGTATTAAAACTGTACATAATGTGTTTGTATCAGGTATTAATAAGCAAAAAACAAAGCCTATACAAAGCAAAGAAGTGCTTAAATATAATGATGAATACTACACCTTAACAAAGAAACGTGTAAATTATTTACAAGACAAAACTGAAAATGATGAATATTTTGCTTTGACTTTGTTCGGAATTGCTAAGGAATTGAAATTCAGAGGAATAAAACCGTCAAATGAAGCTATTCCGATTTTGCTTGGAGTCGGCTTACCACCTTCACATCTGGGATTGTATAAAGATAAGTTCAAAAAGTATTTTGAACGAGCATTTATAAAATTCAATTATGAAGGTGAATCATATAAGATTCAATTTCAAAATGTAATTGTTTTCTCACAAGGATATGCGGCTATATTTGACGATTTTCAGCAGATAAGCACATTTGATAAATCATATATAGTCGATATTGGTGGATATACAACTGATGTCATTCAACTGAATAACGGTAAGATTGACACAAATGTTTGTCAGTCAATAAATGCCGGAATGATTATTCTTTATAACAAGATAAAAGATGAACTTGAAAATAAATATGGTATTGCACCGGACGAAAATCAAATAGATCACATAATGGCAACAGGTATTGAAATTAATCCTAAATATCCAATGGTTGATATTATAAATCAAATAACAACAAGGTATGTTGAAGATTTAGTCAGTCTATTGAAAGAAAAAGGAATAATTTTAACATTTGCCAAAGGAATCTTTATCGGAGGCGGTTCTATTCGATTAAAGAAATGGATTGACCAAAATCAAGAGATATACAAGCCATATTACATTGATAGTATACATGCTAATGCAAAAGGCTATGAAGCGTGTTTAAATGCCATTCAAAACCAAAAAAAGAGTGGGTGATATAAATGCAAGCTAAGAAAAATAAAAGACGATTTACAATTCAGTTTAATGAGATTGAACCGTCACATTTATTAGCAATAGAAGTGCTTAATGACTTGCCATCACGCTCCGTAGCGAGATATATTGCGTTAGCAATAGAATATTACGAAAGTAATATAAAAAAAGTTACAAAAAAAAGTAACACAGATAATTCGGTGAAAAGGAAAAGAGGTAGACCACCAAAGGTTCAATCTAAACCGGAAGAAACACAATCTGTTTTGACTGAGCAGTCAACTGTTTTAGAGAAAACCGAAGAAATACCTCAACGCCATTCACATATACAAAATAATCAAGGAGTCAAAAAAACAAATGATACGGCTGATAATGTTGAACAAGTAGACGGACTTAAAATGGAATTAATTGATGATGAAGATGAGAGTCCTAAAGTTGATCCGACAATGTTAGAAAGTATGATGGGATACATAAATTCCTGATATTTGTTTTTTGACGAAAGAAGAAAGGAGTTGGTCGTAATGACTAAAGTAATGAGTGCATTTGATAATGCAATGATTAAAGCTCAGTGTACGGCAATGGACGAGGCTTCAAAAATGAAACAAGATAAGACAAGCAAGTTTGCGAGAATTGCTATTACAGCAATGGCTTGTATGGCTATGTTACTTACTTGTGTATTTGCAGATGGAGGCTCAATTGAAGGACAAATAGCATCAGGTATGGGAAGTGTTTATGGCGTTCTAAAAACAATTGCTATACCGATTGCAGCTGTTGCTTTGGGTTTTGCTGCTTACCAAATTTTTGCCGGTGGTGAAAAGGGTATGGAGAAAGCTAAGAAAACAATACTTTACACCGCCATTGGTATAGCTATTGTTTTTCTTGCCCCAACAATTATCAACCAAATCAGTGGTTGGTTTAGTAACAGTGGAGATGCCGGAGTCTTTTCAGCATAACTCAAATAACAAAAGGCATTCACACTCAGTTGTGAATGCCATATCTAAAAAGGAGGAGGTATAGAATGCTAAAAGCAGATAACATCTGCCATAAATTCGGTAGATGCAAAAAATATAAAAAGCTAATTATAGGTATTGTCACTATATTTAGCATAATGTGTGTTGCATGTACGGCATTTGCGGCGGATAATACTGCTGCATCTGTTCTTGGTCAAGCCGGTTTAGGTAGTCCAATGGGAAAGTTTTTCAATTTTATGGTTAAAATTTCGTTGCCAACTGCTGCTCTTGGTTTAGCCATATGTGGTTTTTCGTTTTTTATAAGCAGTGATAAAGGCAGAGAAAAACTAAAAGCAAACTTGAAAAATATCGGTATTGCAATAGCAGGTATTATGCTGATTCCGACAATAATCTCTTTTGCGGTTAATCATGTGGGTAATACCGAATGGAAAGAAGATAGCTTTGAAAATAGAAGTGTTATCTTAGATTCTGCCATTAAAGATGGTCAAGTTGCTGATATGAGTGACGGACCGTCAAAGGACGTTGATGTAGATTCTTCTCCTAATCCGAAAGACTAATCATAGAGAAAGGAGAAAAAGTTTATGTTTAATAATTTGGTAAGTACATTGGTTAATTGGATGGCATCAGGATTAGATTTTGCGATAAATTGGATCATTAAGATGTTAGGTTTTAATATCAGCTTTTTTACCAATAATTTTCCGGTTGTATTAACCTTATACGGAATATTACAGGGAGTTGGAATAGCATTGGTTATAGCCATAGCAATTTTCCAACTATATATGTTTTTTTCCGGTCCGTTATCAGATAAAGCAACTACAAGCTCACCTTTGGAAATATTAGTAAGAAGTATTATTGCAATTCTGCTGATATTTTTAGGAAACTACATATTAGAGTTTATTGTTAATTTATTCTCGTATCCATACGCTAAAATGATGGAAATTGATGCCACAAAAATAGCTGGCGGTGAAGAAGATGTCATGACAAATGCAGCAAAAATTATTGCAATGTATGATCCACGAGCAAATGGTGGTGGATTTGGAGTATTACTTGCTTTAATTATAATAATCGTTATAGGTTGGAATACAATAAAACTGTTACTTGAAGTTGTAGAACGATATTTGATGGTAGGTGTATTAACATTTACTTCACCTCTTGCTTGGTCTACTGTTTCATCACGTTCAACACATCAAATATTCTCAAAATGGTTTAGTATGTTTTTAGGTCAATGTTTGCTGATGCTATTAAATGTATGGTCAGTAAAAATGCTAATGTCTATTCTTGCAAATGGACAATCGGATGTATTTTTACGATTTATATTGGCTATTGCATTTTGTAGAGTAGCACAAAAATTTGATACATATCTACAATCAATGGGTATAAATGCAGCTCATACCGGTGGTTCGCTTGCAGATGATTTATTGGCACTTGGAGGAACATTAAAATCAACAGCAGGTGGAATTATAACAGGTGCAGGTAATAAAGAATTGGGACAAATGGTTGCTAAACACGGTATTCCGGGTACTCTTGGCTATGGTATTGGTAAATTTGCAGGAAATAGTGCAATAAAAAATGGCAATGGTTTACCTAAAAAAGACGGTACTGATCTAAAAAATACAAATAATTCGACACAAACAACATCTTCGGATGAACCTACATTAACTTATGATGACAACGGAAACCCAATCAGAAATGATGAAAATGAAAATACAGCAACGACAACAGCACCGACATCGGTTACAGATCTAAAAGAACAAGCCAAAAAGTATCAAAATGTATTTGATGAAAACGGTCAAGTTAAGGGTAATCAATTAGGTAAAGATATTAATAATAAACCTATATTAACAGGTACGAATTCACAAAACCTTGCAAATGCAATTGTTCATTCATCAACTAAAGAAGCTATGAATAGCGGTGCACAAATGGGTAATGCTTCGGAAATAAAAGCAAATACTATTATGCACAATACACCTGATACTGCAAACAGAATAATGAATGCAAACGTAAACGGTGGTATTCAAGATGAAGCGGTTAAAACAGCAACATATCAAAAATTGTTTGACGGTGATACACCGAGTGACGGTGGTGTTGAAAATGTATTGCCGGGACTAAGTGAACAAGTACAGCAATCATCAGACGGCTTTGGAGTAGAAAATTTTGAAATGAATATGAATGACGGAGAAATATCCGGTACATATACACCTACAACAACAGATGATGAAGTATCATTACCGCAAGAATACAGTATAAGAACAGCAGAATCATACGAAAGATTAACGAATGATCAAAAAGCTGAATATGCTGCATTTACCGGCAGTGATAACAGAAGATATTATGCGAAATCTACAACAGCAGAAATATCAAATGTGGATGTTGGTGCAACACCAAACAACGCACAATCATCTATGTCAAACCCACAACGGAACACTAATCCGAAACATAGTCCAAAGTCTGGTAAATCAACAAAATAAAATGTATTCAAACGTACCACAAATTCAGACGTTAAGCGTTTGAAGTGGTACGTTTTTCTTATAGAAGGGAAGTGAATTATAATGGCAGAAAATGAAAATAAAAAAAGTGGTGCAAAGCAAGCTGCCGATGCTGCAAAAACGGCAGTTAATGTTGCTAAAGGTGCAGGACGTATGGCTGCCGGTGATGTAATAGGTGGTGCAAAAGATATAGCCAAAGACGGTAATGTACAGAAAATTATAGTTGGTGTTGTAGGATTTATTACAGCAATGATTGTAATGATGACATCTGTTGTACCAAGCGTTTTATTTACACCGTCTGAAGATGCTTTTTCAGGTGAACATTCTTTTCTGGAAGTGCTGAAACAACCGGTTGATTCCATTGGTGATTTTCTAAAAAGTATATTCGGAAATAAAGATACAGATACTGAAAAATCAATGATTGATTCGGATTCTATACAAGTATTAGCTGATAATACAACAACAGATGCCGAAAATGCTTCCGAGTCAGCTAAAAATACAATGAATAATATGTTGAAAGAAACAAAAGAACGTTTTAACAAAAGACATGAAGAACTGATAAAAGAAATTGAAGCTGACTTTGCTACAAGACCGAACGGCTCAGTGAAAACGGTAAATGATGCTGTAACATCAGGGGCTACGACAAGTGATAAAGAGGCGGTAAATCTGCTTTGCCTATATTCGACTCAGAATGACAGCAATGTTATTAATGTTGATTTTAATGATTATCTTGATTGGTTAGGAACTGCCGATAAAGGTTGGTTTAGGAGAACAACAGTTGATAAAGGCGGTCCTGCCGAAGAACAAGAAAAATGGAAAAAATCTAATTGGAATGTAAAGCCTACATATTGGGACGGTACAATGTTACCGCAAAAAGAAATGGATGAAATTAATGCCGAGAAAAAGAAATATGATTTTGATAAACAAGAATTTAAAAATACATTTAAAGATAAATACGGTGATAAAGCAACATCAGCATTACAACAGCTGTGTTCATTAGAACCGGATATAAAAGAAGAAAAAATTGAAGTTAAAGATGAAAACGGCAATGTTGTAAGCTCATATATGAATTATACATATACAATTAAAGTAAAATCGTCAGATGAAATCAAATCTGATTTTGTAAATTTTGATGAAACTAAAGATGACGAGAATCCGATTAATCCAAATAATTATCATAGTGAGGTATTTGATGATATGGTTAAAAATACTTGCGAATATTTCGGAATATACGGTAGTGGAGGTTTATCAGGTGGCGGAGGCAGTGGTACTCAATTAGTTCAAGTAGCTTTAAATGAAGTTGGTTATTTGGAAAAAGCCTCTAATTCACAATTGGAAGATAAAACTGCTAATCCCGGTGGTGGTAATTATACAAAATACGGTCAATGGTTTGGTATGAACGGTGATTTTTGGTGTAATATCTTTGTGTCATGGTGTGCAAATGAATGTGGACTTATAGATGGTGGTATCATTCCAAAATCAGCACTATGTTCGACTACATATAGTTGGTTTGAACAAAAAGGACAAGCTGTTAATGTCACTTCTGCATCTCAATTTACTGAAATGCAGCCGGGTGATATTATCTTAAAAGGTGGAGGATCATACGGACGGCACGGTGCTCACATCGGTATTGTTGAAAAAGTAGAGGATAACTATGTGTATACTGTTGAAGGCAATACATCATCTAATATGAACGATAACGGATACGGTACGAACTCAGGTCAGGGTGTATGGGAAAAGAAATATTCTATTGATTCTATGATAGGCTTAGGTTGGGACGGTTATTGCAGACCGGCTTATCCGGCTTCATCCGCACAAGGAGCTGACGGTTATCTCACAGGTTGTCAAACATATAACTTATCTGACGATACAATCAAATGGGTTGCTACATGTATGACAGGTGAAGGTGGCGGTAATGACTTGAATTCGTGTAGAATTTATGCTTCACATGCAGCTAATCATATTGAAGAATTCACCAATAAAGAAAAAAATGAGAGTTTTGTAAGACAAGTAGTTGCACCACGAGGCACAACCGGATATGCGTGGTATGCTGCGAGGTCTTGGAAAGACGGTTGTACTGATGAAGCAATTCAAGCAGTCAAAGAAGTCTTTAATCAGGGATACCGTTATTTACCACGTTATGTAATTGAATTTGATACATTCCCAATGGACGTACTTAATGCTAAAGCAAAAGAAGCATATCAACATGGTGACATAATACAGAATCCTTATGGTGCTACATACAAATTCTACGGATTTTTCCCATCGGGTGATATTTGCGGATATAATGATGCAGCATATGCGAAATATAAAGGTGATGATGAACTGATGAAGCAAAACAAGGAAAAAGGTACAACAGATAATAAGACAGAGGAAAACAAAGGAGGAAATTAATTATGTTTGAAAAAATAAAAAGAAAACTAAAGAAATTTGCAATTCTTTGTATTCCAATGTACATATTTTCAGTATATTTTGCTCTTGTGTATCAGCATTTTAAAAGTGCCAATGAATTAAAGTGGAGCTTAGGACCTCTATTGAAAGATATAGGGGTCTTAGGATTCCCTTTTAAAGAAAGTTTAATTATCTTAGGAATACTATTACTTGTAACAGGATTTTTAATTTATCAATCAAAAAAAGATAATTTTGAAGAAGATGAAAGAAATTTCAAATATTCTGATTCAGGTGTATATGGAACAGCAGGATTGCTTACAGAATCTGAATTAAAAGGATATTGTAAAGTAAATAATGCCAAAGAAGCAGAAGGTGTTATTCTCGGACAATTAGATGAAACCGGTAACAGAATAGTGAATACTGATATGAACAGCAGAATGAATAAACACGTTGCTATATTCGGAGCTTCAGGTACAGGTAAATCACGTTGTTATGCACGTCCTTTTATTATAAATGCAGTTAAAAGACGTGAAAGTATAATTGTAACAGATCCAAAAGGTGAATTATATGAATCTACTGCTAAATATCTGCAAGACAACGGATATATTGTTAAAATATTTGACTTGGTTCATCCTGCAAAATCTGACGGATGGAATATGCTAAAAGAAATTCGTGGTGATGAACTGAGAGCACAAATACTTGCAAATGTAATTATGAATAATACAGGTGCAGGAAATAATGTGTTTGACAGTTCGGCTGAATCACTGTTAAAAGCACTTATGTTAAGAGTAGAAAGAGGACACGACTTTGCGAAAAATAACAGACAAAGCATAGGTGAGGCATATAACCTAATTCAGAATCCGGCAGGCGAATCGTATTTAGATACGGTATTTGATGTTAATTCATTAACAAGAGATGAAAAATGTTGCCTTGGACCGTATATGACATTTAAACAAGGTTCGGATAATATGCGAGGTAACATTATTACAGGATTAGCAACGAGATTACAAGTATTTCAAAATGAGGTTATACGAGAAATTACAGCTAAAGATGATATTGACTTGGTTTTGCCTGCAAAGCAACCTTGTGCATATTTTTGTATTATGTCAGACCAACATAGTGCTTTAAACTTTTTATCGTCATCTTTCTTTACATCATTGTTTATAGACTTGGTAGAATATGCTGATATGAACGGTGGTGTATGCCCTGTTCCGGTAAACTTCTTGCTTGATGAGTTTCCAAACATCGGCTCTATTCCTGATTTTGATAAAAAGATAGCTACAGTACGTTCAAGACGACTTAATATATCCATTATCTTTCAGGGTATTACTCAATTACAAGCACGTTATCCCGAAGGTAAATGGGTAGGTATTTTGGGAAACTGTGATACACACCTATTCTTGGGTTGTAATGAACCGGAAACAGCTAAATTCATATCAGGCAGAACCGGAGATGCTACTATAAAGGTAAAGACGGAACAACATGAAAAAATAGAGTCCTTTTTCCAAATAGGAAGAAAACACAGCAGTGGTGATGGTAAGCGTAAAATTATGACAGAAGATGAGGTTATGAGAGTACCGGGTAATGAAGAACTTATTATTCTACGTGGCAAAAATGTTATGAAAGCGTATAAATATGATTTTTCGCAGCATCCGGAAGCAAAGTATTTCAGTGATATAAGAATTCAAGACAGACCTGATATTACAGATGTAGAAGGAAGGAAAGTTTTTGAAGAACAAGCCAAGAAATCTGTAGAAGATTACTATAATAATCTTGATAAGAAGAAAAAGGCAAATACCGCAAAGGCTGTTCATAAAGATTCAATCTTAAATCATATTAAGAAAAAAACCAATAGTGCAGAATCTAAAAAGGTCCATAAGAAAAATATTAAGCCTAAAGGCGATATTGAATTGACCAATAATGATTATAAAGAAACAATACTTGATTTTGAAGAAAATGAGATTATCGAAACTTCGGATATTGAAATTTTAGATGAATTTCAAGCAGAAAAAGTGGAAGATATTGAAATTGAACCGATAAAAACAGATAGCGAAAGAAATCCAATCAAGAAAAAGCCTAAAGAAGTTCAAAGTGTAAATTCAGAATTAAAAACAGAAGATCCGAAAGCTGAAGAAACAAAAAAAGATGATTCTTACGGTAAAAAAGAGAATGCTGAATTTAAAATTGAGCTGATAAAAGAAAAAGGCTGTCCGTCTATGGAGAAAATATTGACAAGGATGCTTGAAAAAATCGAGGAGGTAAGTGCAGCGTGAACTACCACACACCGTAAAGGTATGTGGTTTTACGGCAAATTAATTTATAAAAATCTAAGCTCTGAATCTAATAATTCAGGGCTTTTTTTTGAAAAATTTTATTTTACCGCCATTTGCTTATGAAAAGGTAGAAAATCGCAAAAAAATAGGGACTATATTAATGAGAGAGATTTTAGAACTCTTCTCGCCGTTAGCAAAAGCTAAAAAAAATATAATTCTCTCTCAAAGAAAGACTGCAATTCTATTCCCCCCAAAAGAATTAGCTAATTTTAGGTTTGGAGTTCTAAAAACTATTATGAAAGGAATGATGAAAGTGAAAAAGTCTATCAAAAATATGATAGCAGGTGCACTATCATTGACTTTGGCTTTTTCTGCAATTAATTGTTTTGCAGCAAAAAGTAATGATGCAGAATCAACATCAGCACCGAAAAGCAACACAACAGTTTATAACGGTGATTCTATTACACCGGACATTTCTGTAATGGACAGTGGGGTACAACTTGTAAAAGGAACTGACTATGATTTGACATATGAAGATAATGTCAACGTAGGTACAGCGACTATTACTGCAACGTTTAAAGGAAACTATTCGGGAATACGAAAAATCAATTTTAATATCATTGCAAAAACGTTATCAACAGATGATGTAACCTTTACAACGATTGATGATTTGACTTATACCGGTAGTCCGTTGACACCTGAACCGACAATTAAGTTCGGCGAAACTGTATTGGAAAAAGACAAAGATTATACTTTGTCATATGAAGATAATACAGATGTAGGAACAGGTAAGGTAAAAGTAACATTCACCGGAAACTATACCGGTACGGCAGAAACCGATTTTGAGATTATACCGGATATTTTGACACAGGATAAAGTAAAGATTGCCAATATCGACAATAAGACATTTACAGGCAGTGAAATAACACCTGAACCGGAAGTTAAGTACGGCAGTGTTGTTCTTGTAAAAGACAAGGATTATGAGTTTACATATAAGAACAATATTAATGTTGGTACAGCTGATATAACAATTACATTTAAGGGTAACTACGGCGGTAATGCAGCAACAACATTTGAAGTCGTACCTGATGTACTTTCACAAGAAAAGGTTAATTTCTCGACTATAGAAAATAAGACCTATACAGGCAAAGAAATTAAACCTGAACCAACCATTACATATAATAGCGTGACTCTTGAAAAAGATAAAGATTACACGCTTTCATATGAAAATAACGTCAACGTTGGACAGGCAACAGTCAAAGTTACATTCATAGGTAATTATTCAGGTGATGCTTCTACTGCTTTTGAAATTATTTCAAGAGTAATCACTGATGATGATACCACAATCGTTGTAAGTCCAATAGCTGATCAGACGTACACCGGTAAAGAAATTAAACCTGAGCCGGTAATCACAGACACAACAAGATAAGAAGGGAGGAAGCAGGGAAGTTAATGAAAATTGATTTCCCTGTATATGTTTATGAAAAAGTTAATTTCATCAATGTTGATTGTTGCAATGTTGGCTTCAAGTGCTGCTGTAATGGTAAATGCCGAAGAAACAACCAATCCCAATATCACTGCTCAGGAAGTTCAAGATGAAAAAGATATAGAAATTACTGTTGAGGGTAAAGTATTGACAAAAGATGTTGATTATACATTAATGTATAAAGACAATGTTAATGCCGGTACAGCAACGGTTATAATCAATTTCATCGGAAATTATTCAGGCTCTAAAGATGCTACATTTGAAATCAAGAAAAAATCTTCTTCAGGAGGTTCACATGGCTCTTCAAAAAGCCCAGAAAATGTTTCTGTTGAAGATAAAAACAATAATAAGATAACAGTAAGTGTAAAGAATAACGGTGATACCAAAGTTATTACATTGCCGTCAAATAAGACTATATCGGATGATGACAGTTACACAATTATCATAACCGACAAAGATAAAAAGCCAATACCAAACAAAAAGGTAGAGGTAGTTGACAAGAAAGGGAATAAGGCAGAAGGTGTGACGGATGAAAACGGTAAACTTGTATTACCACAAACAATACCATCTCCGACACCGGAAACAAGTCCGATTCCGACAATGACACCTGATCCTGAATATGAGCATAAGGCATATATCTCAGGCTATGATAACGGCAATTTTAAACCGGACGGCAATATAACAAGAGCTGAAACGGCATCAATGCTTTACAGAGTATTAGATACTGAATCAGATAACGAGAAGCTGACTTTCTCGGACCTTGTAAATGGTGCTTGGTATATTGAAGCTGTTGAAGAAATGAGTAAAGCCGGTGTTATTAACGGTTATACTGACGGAACATTCAGACCGGATAACGAAATTACTCGTGCAGAATTTGTAACAATGATTATGCAATCGAAAACTGTATCCGAATTTGAAAGTGTACCGTTTTCTGATGTTGATAAATCATTGTGGAGTGCCGATTATATTTATTCGGCTTACAAAGCAGGATATATTAACGGTTATACTGACGGAACATTCAAACCGGACAGCCCTATCACAAGAGCAGAGGCGGTAAAGATTATAAATTCAGTTCTTGAAAGAACGGATATGAGTAATACAGAAAATCCATTCAATGATGTTTCTGATAAGCATTGGGCTTATAATCAAATTCTTGAAGCAGTAATTAATCATAACGTAAACTAAAGAAGGGAGGAAGAGAAGAACCATTTGTGTATGGTTCTTCTCGTACTATTATGAAAGAAGTAAAAAAGAAAGTAACAGCAGTTGTATTGACAACAGCTATTGGTGTTACATCTGTGTCAGCTTTGGCTGATTTTGATAAGGAAACATCAAATACTGGTGTAAATGATACGAATATAACTGAGGTAACTGCAACACCGGAAGCTGTAAATGAACCTATAGCAAGCCCTACAATTGAGCCAACGGCAAGTCCAACAATCGAACCTACAGTAACACCAACGGATGATAATTCAGAATCAACATTAACACCAAATGATGATAAAGCCCCTTTTGAAGATTTAAACAATAATAATCCATTGAATGAGTATGTTTCAGATGATGATTTTGGAATTTCATTATTCTCAGGAAAAGAAACATATGATTCAGGAAATATTCCTTATGCAATGGATTTTTCATATACATATGATGAAGGAACATTATATATATATGGTTCGGGTGCTTTTCCGTCTAATATGCCATCAAGCACTTATTGGACAAATTCTTCTAATGTAAAATTTTCAGCGGGTACGGTTACAGATATTATATTTGAAGATGGAATAACTAAAATATATGAGCCTGTTTTAAAACCATTTAAAAATGTTGTTAATGTGAAATTACCAAGCACATTGACATTTTTAGCCGAAAAAGCATTTGCAGGTTGTTCAAATCTTGAAACAATTAATATTCCGGATGGTATCACTTCGATTTATGGGTATACATTTAACAACTGTAGAAAGTTAAATAATATAAAATTACCGGAAGGGTTAACTTATATAGATGATAGAGTGTTTTATGGTTGTTCAAGTTTAACAGATTTAACATTGCCAAGTACATTAAAAACAATTAATGAATTAGCATTTTCTAACGGTCCGAGATTTAAAAACAATGAATTAACTATCCCTAAAGGTGTTACAACAATAACGTCACGTTCATTCGAGAACATAAAAGATTTAAAAACTATTAATGTTGAAAATGGTGTAACAACAATCGAAAAATATGCTTTTGCTGATAATGATAGTTTAACGAGAGTAAATTTACCTTCAAGTATAACAAGTGTTGCAAATACAGCTTGTAAATATTATAACGAAGAAAAATATTCGACTTGTGACATTTATATAGATAAATATAAAGGTTCAATTCCTTGTTATTCAAATTGGGGAACAACAGGTACTATCTATTGGAAAGCAAGAGATTTCAAAAATACAACGGATAATACCGTAGTTATTAGTGATGTTGCAGATCAAACATATACAGGTTCACTTATTGCTCCTAATGTTACTGTTACTTGTAATGATGTTGAACTTGTAAAAGATACAGATTATACAGTCTCATATAGCAATAATAAAAATGTAGGTACAGCAACAATATCAATTACAGGTATCGGAGATTATACCGGCACAATTACAAAGAATTTTAATATTGTTGCAAGAGGTATTTCGGATACAACTATCGGAAGTATACCAAATCAAACATACACAGGTAATTCGATTTCTGCATTGCCGGTTATAACCTATAACGGAGCAACATTAACGAAAGGGACTGATTATACGTTAACATATTCCAACAATGTTAATGTAGGTACAGGAACTGTTACAATAACAGGTAAAGGTAATTTTACCGGAACAACTTCAAAAACATTTTCTATTGTATCTAAAGATATTTCACAAGTATCGTTTGGAACAATAGCAAATCAAAGCTATACCGGTTCAGAATTAACTCCTTTACCGACTATTACATATAACGGAAAAAGTTTAACTAAAGATGTTGATTTTAAAGCTACTTATTCTAATAATGTAAACAAAGGAACAGCTACTGTAAAAGTTGCCGGTATCGGTAATTTTAGCGGTTTAAAAACTGTTACGTTTGCTATTAGCTCAAGAAATATGTCTGATGTTAGTGTAGCTGCGATAACAGCACAAAAATATACAGGAAATAGTTTAACTCCTACAGTAACAGCTACATATAATAATAAAACACTTGTTGCCAATACTGATTATACTGTTTCATACAGTGATAACGTAAATGCCGGTACGGCTACAATCAAACTTTCAGGAAAAAATAACTTTACCGGAACTAAAAATGTAACATTTACAATTAATCCTGAATCTATCAGTAATACAAGTGTAAATACCATTCCTGAACAAAAATATATGGGTGTAGCAGTGACACCTATACCTGCAATAACATATAACGGTAAGACTCTTTCAAATAACACAGATTATACACTTAGTTATTCAAATAACAACAGAGTCGGAACAGCAACCGTAACGATTACAGGAAAAGGAAATTTTACAGGTACAACTTCTAAGAATTTCACGATTAAAGACTTTACACCTGATTCAAGTAATCCAATTTCATTGAATAGTGATAAGTTAAAAATTAATTGGGATAATACAAGCTATGTTTATGACGGAAATGAAAAGAAACCGAAACCGACATCTATAAGATATTACTTTAATGATGTTTATTCATATTCATTGATTGAAGGTCAAGATTTTAGCTTGTCATATGCAAACAATACAGATGCAGGAACAGGAATTGTAACGGTAAATGGTGTAGGTGGATTTAGCAACTCTAAATCAAATAACTTTACCATTACATCGGCAAGTATCAATAACGCTGTATTTACGGATATTGAAACGGCAGAATTCAGTGGCGGTAAACTATATCCGAACTTTACAGTAACAGTTGACGGCAGAGAACTTGTTAAAAATACTGATTATACAGTTGAGTATTCAAATAATGTACAAGTAGGTACTGGTAATATAAAAATTACCGGTATAGGCAACTACGTAGGTGTAGCTGAAACTACATTCACAATTGAGCCTTATGATCCACAAAGACATGATAAAGATCCTGTAGATATGAGTACATTACACCCTACAATAACAGGAACTTTTACCTATAATAAAGCCGAGCAAAAGCCTGTACCTACAATTGTATATCAAAATTACAATAATGAAACCTCAACAATGCTTGAATATACACTTGTCGAAGGTAAGGATTATAATTTGACTTACACGAACAATATCAATGCCGGAACAGCTATTTTGACTGCAACAGGTATTGGTGTGTTTAAAGGTTCAAAAAACGTTGAATTTACTATCAATCCAAAGTCAGCGGAATTTCTTTCGATTGACACTATTGGTGATAAGGTATTCTCAGGTGTAGCTCAAACACCGGATGCTGTTATCAAAGATATAGACTGATTTTTTTGCCTAAGAGGGATTTTTCCCTCTTAGGTGTGGAGAAAATATATAATCGTAATATTTTATAATTATTGATGAATGGGGAAGAATTATGGGTTTAAATCTATTTTTGAAGTCAAAACCAATATTAGAAGAAAAGAAGTTTGATATTGATTTAGATAATTTAATAAATTTTCTTGGTAAATATCATCAGCAAGAGTGGATATATGCAAGTGATATTATTGAAAACTTCAATTTAGATAAAAAAGCAATCTACGAAATACTAAAAATTTGTTCTGATAATGGTATTGTAAAACCTTATATAAAAGTTCTTTGCCCGAAATGTAATAAAGTATCAAAGCAATGTTATAGTGTTATTGCTGATATACCTAAAAAAATTAAATGTTCTCATTGTGATAATAATATCGGGAATCCTTTTGACTATTGTATTGTCATATATAAAGTAATATAAAAAATTTATATTACTTATCAAAAAAAGAGCATCCACTCGGATGTTCTTTTTTGATGAACAAAACATTTGAATCTGTCAAGCATAATATCATACAAATTAACAATTTATTCTTGTTAAAATTAGAGAATATTGCTATTAATGGTACAAAACTATTGATTTTTAGCCGAAAATATGGTATAATATAGTTAATAAAGCAGATGATAAGGAGAAAATATATGAAAAAATTTATTTCAAATATAATCGCAATCATAATGATTATTACAACTATAAATATACCTTTAGCAACAGCAGAAAGCAATGTTAATTATCCGCCGGAAGGTAATAAGTGTGGATATATATTTTCATTAAAAGAAACACCTGACTTTGATATTACAAATGATGATATTATTGTTATCTCAGCTGATGCAAATGTATATGTATCAAAATCAATTGAAGCCATAAAAGCAATAGAAGATAAAGTTGATATTAATTTTATTGCAGAAAACACACCAATTCAACCAATTCCGATTGTTGATGACAATTTAGAACTTTTTTCAGATGAAATATCAGAACCTAATAGTACAGATATTCCTGAAACAACAAATATACCTGAAATAGATACACCTGTTTCAACTGAAGCTCCTGAAACAACGGAAGAACCATTATCTACAAATGAACCGACAGCAACGGAAAAACCAACGACAACACCTTTACCGGAGCATTATACAAATGATTTGCTATACTATCAGATGTGGCATCATAATGCTATGAGAGATTATGTATATCGTGAAAATGATATTACAGGTAAAGGGGTAAAGGTTGGTGTTATTGACACTGGAATTATGCGTGATTGGGAGGACTTTGAAGGTGTCGATATTCAAGACGGTATTAATGTATGTGCATTGTTAGATAATAATGAAGAACGTCTACATATTATGGGTGATGCACACCCTCACGGAACCGGTGTAATTGGTAATATAGCAGCGAAAATTAATAACGAAAAAGGTATTGCCGGTATAGTTGATGAATGTACTGTAATACCGTATAAAGTCGAGGATACTGCTTGTTCAGATTTTGCAAATACTTGTGCCGGCATATTAAAAGCATTGCAATTAGCTTATGAAGATGGTTGTGATGTAGTTAATATTAGTATGGGTTCTGATCCGGACCTTACAGAAAGTCAAATACAAATGTTTAATACCGTTGTTGATTCAGTAACTTCTAATGGTATGATAATCGTTGCAGCAGCAGGCAATGAAGGTGAAGTAGATAAATATGGTGATTTGGCAAATGCTAATATATATCCTGCCTCTTGTGAGAATGTAATAGGTGTAGGTGCAGTCGAACCTGATTGTGAACCACTTCACTTAATTGTAGATGATGCTACAGGTTTATATGGTGAAATAGGTAATCCACAACATTTTCAAGTTTATGGTGAAGTTAATACATACACTTTTGATATGGTAAATGATTTAGAGAGAAATCAATATAAAAAGTGTGATTTTTCAACAGCGAATGACAGTGTATTTATCTCAGCTCCGGGCAAAGAAATAAGAACTTATGCATACGGATGGGAAGGTGTTGCACCGTATATTTCTCATATGGGAACATCAGAAGCTACTCCTATGGTAGCAGCAGCTGCAATTGGTGTAAAACAAATGAGACCGTATATTGATACTGATATGTTCAAAGAAATTCTTAAAGAAACTGCAATAGACATTGACGGAGAAGGCTATGATGTAAATACCGGTTATGGTATGATTGATTTTGAAGGCATTTATAATTATGTTAGTGCCTTACCGGAAACAGCACCTGAAAAAACACCTGAACTTACGATAGATTATAAAAATGAAATCATTAACGGTTTTATAAATGACGGAAACTATTACATTAACGATAAACCGATTACTTTAACAAGCAATAAAAATGAGATAGGAATTATATTCAGTTTTTCTTATGGTCAGATTGATGTTAACAGTGATTGGCTTGGAACATCTCTTAAAATTCAAAGAAAAGCAAGAAATAGCAGTTTTACTGACAGTGATGTATTATCATTAAACATACCTGCACGTCCTGAAGCTCCTAACGGTATTTTAACAACTGATACAACAATAAACGGTGTAGATAATACAATGGAATATAAAGCAACAAATTCAGATACTTGGACATCTTGTACATCTAATAAAATTGAAACAAGCACTTTGGGAGCAAATGAATTTGAAATAAGATATAAAGCTACTGATGCTGATTTTGCAAGTAATTCTGTAACTGTTCGTACAAAAATAAAAGAGGAAACACCGAATATTACAGTTGATTATAAGAACAATCAATTAGTCGGATTTGATTCTGAAAGTAACTATACTTTAAATGATAATGAAATAACACCTATTGACGGAAAATTAGATATTGCTGATAATTGGTATGGTCGTGATTTAACTATAACAAGAAAAGCAAGAAATGATGAATATGTTGACAGCAACAGTAAATCAATTCATTTACCAACATTGTCTTTAGCTCCAACCGGTATCGCAACGGCTGATTATAATATTTATAATGTTAATTCAGATATGGAATATAAATTAACAACAGAGACCGAATGGCATGAAATTAATTCGGAAATTCTTGAAAATGTTCCGTTTGGTATTTATGAAATCAGATATAAAGCAACAGATACGGCTTTTGCAAGTGAAATCTTTACTTTAAATGTAGAAGAAAAAGTTAAACCTAAAGAAATAACACCAACAATTGAAATTGAATACAGCAGAAGAACTTTAGATTACTTTAATAATACATCTACATATTTAGTCAACGGAAAAGAATATCATGCAGAAGATGGTTCATTGAATATTGAAGATTCTTGGTACGGAACTAGCATAACGATAATATGTAAAGCATCAAATGAAAAATTTCAAGATAGTGACCCGCAAGAAATTTATATACCAACTCTCGGAGATGCTCCCGATTTTCTTGAAGTACAGGGAACGAAGATAAAAAATCTGAAAGAAACAGTCGAAATATCAAATAAGGGTGAAAATAATTGGTTTACAACAGGAGCAACAGAACTTGAACTTGAAGAAGGCGAATATGAAATCCGTTTTATGTCAACAACGACTTCATTTGCGAGTAAATCAATTACTGTAAAGTTAGAGAAAGAACCGGAATCAAACTATACGATTGAAACAGGTATTAAAAACGTTGATAACGATATTGTATGTACTGCTGAAAACAATACTGATGGATATATAACAGCAACAGGAATAATCGCAATATACAGTTCATCAGGTACGTTATTAAAAATTGAAACTATTAACGGATTTAATGCCGGTGCTAATAATTATAGTATTTCAAATGACTTTAATGAGCCAATAAAAGTGAAATACTTTATATGGACAGCACTTGATAATATGACAGTATATGCGAATACAAATGTATCTGAATTAACAATAGATTAATTAAGAAAGAGTGAGAATAATGATATTAGGATTTGAAAAAAATGAATATGCAACTTATTATATTGAATACAGACTCGTTTTCTGTACAAGAAGAAGTAGAAAAATATTCAAGTTTGCTTCGATACGGAAAGACTTTAAAGAGGCTTTGGTTGAAATTTGCAACAAACATAATTTTCAGTTAATTTCGGCTGATACAAAAGACTATACGGCTGATTTGCGAATTAAATGCAATTGTGATTATAGTCCAAAGCAACTACATCAAATAATCAGAAAAGAATCTACTAAAATTTTAGCTGAAAAGCATCCTGAAATCATTACCAGTAAATCAATATGGACTAAAAATTTCTTTGTAACGACAAATTATACCATTAATTGTGATGATATAATAGCCGATTATATAGAAAGTCAAAAGCGTATAAGCTAAGAATAATAGAATTTAAGTGAAAATCAAAAATCAGGGAAAGAGAGCAACTGCTATGTTGTTCTCTTTTTTTGATTGATTTAATATTTTACCGCCATTTACTTATGAAAAGGTAGAAAAATGAAATAAAATAAGGACTATATTAATGAGGAATAAATTTTTTATTCCCAAACTTCCTAAGCAATAGCTCTGGGCAGTAAGCTCCTCACTATGCGAGATAAGCCGAACCCCAGAGTAATCCCTGATTAAGTTTTTTTAAAATTAAAATGTGTTTGTATAAATAGAGGAGGAGTTATTATGAATATTAAAAAAATTATAAGCACAATAGCGGTGATTGGGTGTTTATCGGCTTGTATGATTCCGGCAGTATCTTATGCTGATGAAATACAGTATGAACCCGAAATCAGTATGTTGGCTAATAAGGGGAATTATTCAATCGAATATGTCAAGTCAGGTTATGAACTTGATTATAGCACAACAAAAGAAAACTATAATATTTCTTTGAAATGTCATAACTCAAGCAATGAAACACGAACGGCAGACGTTTACGCTGTGTTATATTCAAACGGACTTATCAAAGAAATAAGAAAACAATCGTTGATTATGTTAGACGATTCATCTAACAGTGTTGTTTTTGATATTGATTCAAATATCTCTAACTTAGGTCCGGCAGATACTATAAAAGTCTTTTTGTGGGATAAGGATACAGTTAATCCACTGTGCAATAATCTAACAATAAACACACATATGTGAAAATAATTGTACTAACAGTCCTGAATTCTTATAATTCTCTTATTGACTTTAATTTAGCATATGCTATAATATAAGTATAGTATATGAAGTTTAGAGAATGTGGTTTTTCTGTATTCTCTTTTTATATTCAAAGTTTTGATTCAAAGAGCAATTAAACCCTATTTGGGCTTAGTTGCTTTTTTTTATTTTCATTTTTAGCTGAGAATATCAGCTTTATATAGATATTTAAGAGATTTTAAGGAGGAAAAATTATGATAAGTACAATAATTACAAAAGCAAATTCAATTAATAAGGTAGTGGATTTGCGAGATAAGTTAATTTTGTCAAAAACAGAGGACTACGCTCAGATGCACGGTATAGGAGGTAAGGACCACAATCCTAACAGTACAATTCAATGTATGATTTGTGACTATTCCGGTTCAGGCAACAGTAAAAGCGTATCAGCTAATATATCAGTTGATAAGGTTTATTACATTGCTGAACAGATAAAAAAGATTGTATTCAAGCAAGATGAATCTGACAAATTAAGCATAACAGCTAAAGAAAAGTCGGATTTGGGAGTTGCATATAAAACCCTTATCAATGCAATAAGGGAAGGCAAAAGTGCTAATGCAGTAAGTTTAGATGCTGTACATAAAGCTGCTCAAATTCTTGTGTCGGTTGGTAAAGGAATTACTTCACCAATTGAAGGATATGATTTTACATATTCTCAGGATAAGGTTGATGTATATAGTAAAAAAGACGGAAAAGCACCGGTTAATAAGTTGTTGATAACACATCAGCCAATGTATAAAGGTAAGAAGAGTAATTATCCTTGGTGCATTAAAATTACCAATGGAGTTGCAGACATTATCGAAAAAGAAGGCGGTACTGTTAATTATAATGCGAAAACATTAAATGTAACAAATGAAGCCTTTATTAATATCTCCAATGAAGATATGTATCGAATGTTTACAAGAACTATCAGATACATTGAAACTTGGGAAAATGCCGTTGTACTTCCGAATGTTATAAACGGTTTGAAACAAAGGGAAGAAGAACGCAGAGAATATAATAATAATCGTTCATAAGAAACGTTGATTAATTGAAGTTTAAGGAGGAATTTATATGTTAGAATCTATAGTAATTATAGGTTTTTGTATTATTTTGATCATATTCGGTATATGGTTTGTTAAACAAGCAATTTATTTCTTTTCTAACAAATCTAACGAAAAAAAATATTTAGGATGTATGTGCATTTTTTTTATCTATACTCATATTCTTTTTTACAATTTTGGGAGGGTATAAATACTATGTTTTTCAAAAACAGGATTTCTGTCCAATTTGTCATTATGAGTATAAGACAAATGAGGATTTTGACTATTGCCCTGAATGCAATGCAAAATTACACATAAACTAAGGAGGAATTTATATGTTAGAATGTAAAGGCTTTGAGCCAAAAGAGAAACTTACTCAAATTGTAGGTATGAATGGAGAACTACAATCGTACTTAGAAGTGAAATACAGAATAGAGTGGTTCAACCAATATTGTGCCGAAAATGACATAAAAGGTGTCATTGATGAATCAGATATTAAATATCTTGAACAAGTTAAAATGTTTGTTGCAACTTGTAAAATTTATATGGATGATAAATTGGTTGCGACAGGTGTTGGTGGTAAAATGGTTGATGGTGATATAACGAGTATGAATATGATCATTCAATCAGCTGCAACTATTGCGAAAGGCAGAGCTTTGGCTAATTGTGGTTTTGGTACTGCGATGTGTGCAAACAATGAAAACGGTGAAAATCCTGATATTCTTCCTTGTGATGCAGGAATTACAATTAATACGGATAACAATCCGTTAATTAATAATTCAGCTGTTACAAAAACAAACGAAGAAAAACAGAAAATCTCCAAAACAGAATCCAAACCGCAATCAAAGGTAAAAGCAGAAAAAACTGTGAATGTGCCAAAGAATTTGACTGAAGCACAAGCCTTAATCCTTAGTATCGGTAAATACAAAGGAAAATCATTGGGAGAAGTCGCTGCAATTGATAAGCAATATATTGATTTTATGGCTAACAAATGCAGTTACCCTGATATTGTTGCAGGCTGCAAAATTATTTTAACTGCTTAATTTTTTATTTCAAGAGAGGGTTAAAATCCTCTCTTGGAGAAGGAGGAAATATGTTTGATTTTAATATCAGTCAAGTTGTTGGCTTATTAGGATTAGAAGTAAAAGGCAATATTGAAGGACGTTCATATAATGTCAGATGCCCTCATTGTGGGAAATTTCATATGAACATAGATAATACAAAAAATACTTTCAATTGTTTAAAATGCGGTATCGGTGGTGGAATATTAGATTTGTATTGCCGATACGGATTGAATAAAGAATGTACAAAAGATAACAGAGGTGAAGCACTTAAAGAAATTGAAAATTTACTTTGCTTAGATGATAAAAATACAATAGAATATAAAGAATACAAAAATGATTACACGACTTTGACAGATAGCCAATTAAATGAAGTGTATTCTGCAATTCTTGATATTCCTGAGTTAAAACTTAATTCAGATCATATTGAATCCCTGAAAAAAAGAGGTCTGACAGAATCTGAAATTGAGATATTCGGTTATCGGACAATGCCGGAGTATCTGTATTTTCCTAAAGGAAAAGATTGGAGCTTTAAGCTATGGGATAAATCAAATTTTGAAGAAATTTATTTTTCGATACCTGAATTTAAAAAAATAAGTCGTAAGCATATCATTTCAGGATTATTTATTGCACAACACCTTATAAAGAAAGGTCTAAAGTTAGACAAAATACCGGGATTCTTTAAATTCGGTAAATACTGGTGTTTTAGATATACACCGGGAATACTGATTCCGATAAGAAATCGTTATAAGGAAATTGTGAATTTTCAGGTAAGAAAAGATTTTGGAAAATTGCGATACATAACTTTATCTTCAAAAGGTTTTCCGCAAGGAACGTCAAGTAGGGTTAGAGTTCATTTTTCAATTACCAATCCTGAAATTAATTCTGATACAATCATCAGAATTACAGAAGGTCCGTTAAAGGCTGACGTTGCTTTAAGTTTTACAACAAACTTAAATGTTGTATATATGGCTGTTATGGGTGTTAATTCTTTAAATGAGTTGAAACAGATATTTAAAGATATTAAACCGAATGATATTAAAATTGTTCAAAATTTTTTGGATATGGACAAACTTACTAATATAAATGTCTTAAAAGGTTCAAAGAATTTAGAAAAAATTATATTACAAAACGGTCATAAATATAAAATGGGGTATTGGGATGTAAAGTCTATTAAAACGGTTTATTACAAGCAATGTAAAATAATAAAACAGCTTGGAAAGAAGGTTGAACCAATAAAAAATAATTCACCAATTAATGAATTCATTTTTAGAATTCAAAAAAATACTTATTTATTTAATAAATACGGTATCCCTTTTGAAAAAGAATGGATAAACGATAATTCAAAAGGTATTGATGATTTTTTAAAATACATAAATTCATAAGTAAAATCCCTTTTTTAAGGGATTTTTTTATTTTACCGCCATTTACTTATGAAAAGGTAGAAATAACGCTTAAAATAAGGACTATATTAATGAAGGCAAGTTTATAGCCGTATTCTCAATGCCGAATAGAATATGAGAATTAAATATAACACTTAAAACTGAATATAGAGTGAACAATGATAATCGTTTCGACTTGTAGTATGAGAATTTGACACATGCCTCATACTCTCTATTCTTTTTCTCCAAATAATGAATAGATGAAATTTGTGTCATCAAAATTAAATATTGAAAAATTCGGATTTATAATTGTCAAATTGTCATATAAATCTTCATACTTTTTTCTATTCGGCAATCTAAAAAAAGGAGTTTTGAAAAATGAATAACTTAAAGAAAATCTTATTGGTAGGACTAAGCACTGCTATGTTACTACAGAGTGTTGCTTTTGCACAACCGGTTACTGACTTTCGGTTTAAATCGGATTATAACGTAACACTTGAAGGGTACGGTGACTCAGAGGACGTTGGCTCAGGCGAAAATATTACAAGAGTACAGCTTGCAAATTTACTGTATAGAACATTTTCTGATGAAACAAAGGCATCTTATTTTCAGAATGTAAATACTTTTACGGATACAGATAAAGATGCTTGGTATAATGATGCCGTATCTACACTTGCAAATGCAAATGTATTGTATGGATATAGATGCGGTAAATTTAAACCTGATAAAAATGTTAAGAGAGCAGAATTGGTAGCAATCCTTTCAAGGTTTATTTCATATGATGATTATGAAGATAATTGTACTTATACAGATATAAACGGTCATTGGTGTGAAAATGACGTGAAAAGGGCTTATTCGGAAGGATGGATAAATACAGAAACAGATAAGTTTGGACCGGAGGACATAGTTACAAGAGAAGAAGCAATAAATACGATTAATTCATTTCTTGACTATGTTAATGATATATGATAACAAATGCTATTATTCCTTCTTTTGAAGGGGTAATAGCTTTTATTTTGGGTTGGATTATAACCGGTTTTTATAATAAGACGGTTATTGATAAAAAGAAAAAGTATTTGCACAAAATATTGAGTAGTATCGGATATATGTTCGGAACATTGTTGATCGGCAAAACAGTTACAAATATGCTTGATAGTAATCTTATGACATCAGTATATTTGAATGTACCGTATATAATAACGATACTTATTTTAATGGTAATATCAATGACAGATATATGCAAAAGAATTACATATACATTACCTATTTATTTAGCGATTCTGATTATATTAGTATTGAAATGTATTTATTTAGGCAGTGTGTATGGAATTATGCAAATAGTTATACATATTGGTTTACTTATTGTTTATGGATTTGCTTGTTATATAATCAATAAATTCGGAAATGAATGGATTGGCGAAGGTGATGTGGATATATATTTTTTAATTAATCTGACTATACCTTTGATGGGCTTAATATTTGTTATAGCTTCTTTAATTTTAATAGGAAAACGTAAATTGATTGAAAAAATCAATAACAAATTGAAATTAACAAAAACGGATAATACTGTTGTAAATATTAATTTGCCTGCACAGGAAAACTCAAATGAGTCCTGCGAAGATAATAATATTTCTATACCGTTTGTTCCGGTGATGTATTTGATATATATAATTTGCATTGCTATATTCATTTTATAAAAAAAGTCGTTGACTTCATTAAGTATTGTGTTATAATAAATATATAAGATATGAAGTCTAAGAAATAGTTCTTTAACAAAAAGAACATATATTTCTTTTCATTAATATAGTTTTGTTTTAAGAGCAATTAAACCCTATTTGGGCTTAATTGCTCTTTTTTTTATTTTCTTTTTTACAGCCACTTGTGCTGATTAGATATAGTAAGATTTTTAAGGAGGAATGAACAATGTTCATAATATTAGCCGGAATATTAACGGCAATCGTTTTAGAAATAATTGATTATCTCAATTATTTGGAAAAGTAAGTAAAGAATTATATTTTTTTTAAGGAGGAATTTTTATGAGTTACAATATTTATGGAGAAATGATTTACGATGGACACACAGATTTTGGATTTGGATTTTGCAATTACTGTGATTGTGATAATGATCATAGAACGGAAATCAATAACAGGAACAGTAAGTATGTTATTGACGGATATTCGTTTGGAACAGCAACAGAAGCAGTTAATTATCTTATGTCAGATGGCATGACATATGATGAAGCTATTGCTTATCTTGAAAATGAAGGAGGTGCTTTTTAATGGCAACTCCTATTATTTTTAAGAGTCAATCAAGTTGGGATATAAAAAGATTAAAAGCCCTCGGTTTAGAAAACGACAGTCCGAGAAGAAAAGATGCTGATTCGATATGTTCATTGAATACAAAAGGTTATTCAACAATCAATGCCGATATAACCAGAGCATTATTGTATATGTCGGATAAAACAGGAACAGATTATGCAGTGGTTAAAGTCTCATCGACTAAAGTTGCTGCTGAAAGAAAATTATCCGATGGCAGTCATGAGATCGTAACCTATCAAACCAACGGCGAAATAAAAGCAGTTAAGATTAATACTGCCGGAGGAGCAGAACCTTTTAAAACTTTGGGAAATAAGAATGATGCTATTCATTTGACTACACTATTTATGGCGATTATAGCTTTAATTGGAAGTGTAGAACCTGAATTGTTTACAAATGTTGAATCGGTATTGAGTGATATACAAAGAATATTAATCTACACTCAAATAATTCCATTATTAGAAGAAGAAAAATCAAAGTTATGGTGGGTGAATGACTACATATATCAGAAAATACTTGATGGAAGCATTAAAATCAATATACCGGATGATGGTAATATTGATATGCTTAGTAAACGAACCATTTCATCCGGTTCACTGAATGGTGATGTTATATACGGAACACCTGATATTCTTGTTGGAAATTCCAAAAAGAACAAGAAAACAAAGAAATTAACAGTGGAATCTGCAAAAAAGGAATTTGCATCTTTTATCAATTCTCATAATTGGAGCGATGAAGAAAGAATGCTTATCCCTCAATTTCCTGATGATTTTCCGATACCACCTGAAGTAGCCAAAATGGCTAAACGTTATATTGCATCAAAAAGCGATAAACGTCCTATGGTGAACTTTATGTGGAGAGGTATAACATCTTACGGAAAATCAACCGGTGTAGAAGTAATGGCTTGTATTCTTGATATGCCGTTACTGAGAATGACGTGTCATACTGATATGGTGACACAAGACTTTTTGAGTGACTTTGTACCGGATACAAGTGCTGCTGCAAATACTGATAATTTACCTGATTTTGAAACCATTCAGTTTGATCCTGAAATGGCTTATGAAATGCTTACAGGAACAAGAGACGAAAATGCAACAGAAGATATGTGTTTGAAAGCATACGGCGAAGCTGTTGCGAAGCGTAATAGTTCATCACCACATTTTGTTCATGTTATGAGCAATTATGTGAAAGCATTAACAAAAGGTTATATTGTGGAAGTACAGGAAGTATCTCGTATAAAGGATGCAGGCGTACTTGTCGGACTAAACGAATATGACAGACCAAACAGTGTAATTCCGTTACTGGACGGTTCATATGCAAGACGAGATGAAAATGCCATTTGTATCTTTACAGATAATGTTGGCTATAATTCTTGCAGACCTGTTGATCCATCAGTTTTAAGAAGAATGTCATTCATTATTGATTCATATGAATTGCCAAAAGAAATGGTGATAGATCGTATTAAGTATAATACCGGTTTTGATGATGATGAAATAATTGAAGATTGCTATAACCTTTGGAACGATTTTTCGCAGTATTGTCAGGAACATGATATTACACAAGGTGCGGTATCTGTAACAGAGCTTGAAATGCTTGTAATGACAATTAAGTATGACGGAATATCAAATATTCTTGAAAATATTACAGATACATTAGTATCTAAAGCGACTTCAGATTATGAAGAACGTCAAGAATTGTTGGATTTCATTAATACTAATATCAGCAAGTATAAAGAGCTATCGTAAGGAGAAATTTAATTTTTAATAAGCAGACTTAATTTCTAAGTCTGCTTATTGGTTTTGAGGAGGAATAGATATGGCAAATGCTATAAAAGTAAGAAAAAAAGAAATAGAAAAAACAATCACAGATGAAGAAATCTTTACATCCGAAAAATTTAAAAGCAGAATGCAAAACATTGTTAATTCTATTTTATATAAGCAGTTTAGGCAACCGAAAGTATCGTTTGAGCATGATCCTAAAAGCTCATGTACTGCTTATACTGACGGAACAAAAACACATATAAATACTGCAAATGGAGTAATTCAATATTACACCAAAAGAGAATCAAGAATATTAACCATAATTGGAATATTATCACATGAATGTGCACATATATTGTATTTACAATTTAAAGAAGAAAATGCAATAATGAATTCGCTTAAACAAAACGGTGAATTATTTGGAGAAATTATGCCGGAAGATAAGATTGAAGAAAAATATATTAAAGAAATAGAAGAAGCGTTAAATAATGAAAATTACAGACCTATATTCTGCAATATATATCATCAGCTTTCAAATATCTTTTCAGATGTGCATGATGAAAGAAAAATAACAGATGATTATCACGGTTTAGTTGAACAAGCATTAATATATTCAACTGAATCACTTAGAGGACAATCAGAATCAGTTGAAACGTTGACTGAAGCAATAAAGAATAAACAAGCAGATGAATTATCTGTTATGTTCTCTTTAATTCTTCAACAGGCAAGATTCGGTTCAGTTGTAATAGAAAATGAATCTAAGTTAAAAAGCAATGAGCTTTTAGATAACATCATTAACATTGCACCTGAAATTGAAAAAGGTACTACAACGGATGACTTAAATGAAAAGTTCAGTGCAATTAATAAATGCTTGTTGGTTCTTTGGAAATATATCAGAGAAATGCTAAATGACAATCAACAGAATGGACAAAATGGTAATCAATCTAATGATTCTGATAACAGTCAAAGCAATCAACAACAATCAACACAAAATGTTATGAATAGTTTAAATCAAGGTGTTAAAAATGCAGTAGGTAATGCTTCGGCGATACCTCAAAACAGAACGAATGCACCTCAGAAGAAAGGAGATAATAAATCTGCCGGAAAAGTTATGTCAGCAGAAGAAGCTGAAAATATAGTAAAAAACATTGCAAAAAGTATTGTTTCTGAGCAAGCAAATGAAAAGGCTAAACGAGAAGCAGAAAATACATTAAAAAGTGATGATTTACAGATTATAAATTCAGCTGATATGACATCATCTCATAAAGGTATTCCATATTCAGTAGAACGTGATTTAGAAGTTGACAATTCAGATAGGATAGAATATCAAAAACAAATGAAAGAATTAGGTCCTATTTCAAAAAAACTTCAGAATAAAATGAAATTTATTCTTGATGATATGAAACAAGGTTGTAAATTGACGAGAAGACAATTCGGACGAAAAATTGAATCAAGAGATACATTTAGGATAGATTCAAAATTTTTCTCAAACACAAAATTGCCACAGGATTTGCCTGACATGGCTATTATGGTTTTGATAGACGAATCAGGATCAATGAGTGGTTCAAGAATAGAAGCTGCAAGAAAAGCGGCATATCTATTATATGACTTTGCATCAGGTTTAAATATTCCTATTTGTATATGTGGTCATAGTAATAATTATGAGGTGAATTTTCAACAATACACTTCATTTGAGAATATATCAAATAATGACAAATACCGCTTAAATCATATCAAATCAAAAAACGCAAGTAATCGTGACGGTATGGCGATTATATTTGCTGATGAATTATTGGTTAAGAGACCGGAAGAAGTTAAACTAATGTTTATAATATCAGACGGACAACCGAATGCCGATAATTATGGCGGTAATTCTGCAAAAGAAGATATACGTTCAATAGTATCGAAATACAAAAAGAAAGGTATTCAAACTTTTGCTGCCGCTATTGGCGATGATAGAGAACGAATAAGAGAGATATACGGTTCAGGCTATCTTGATATTACTGATTTGAGCCAGTTACCAAAAACTTTGGTGAATATGGTAAAGAAAAGATTAATTTAAGTTATTTAGCTTCTCTCTTGACAGGGAGAAGCTATTTTTGAAAGGAGTTTTGATTTTGAAACGAAAGATAATAACGATAATTCTAATTGTATTAATATTTGTGAGTAATATATTTACTTTTACTTTTTCGATTATAAATAGTGGAAAATTAATTGAATTAAGAAATTTATGGATAGAAACGGCAATGAATACTTTTCACCATAAATGGCTTGCTACAAGCATTTTTCCACAAGATATAATTGATGAAGTTATGAACAAAAAAGTTGAAATGGTAGACAGTTCAGCAACAAATACAAACAAGATTGAGGATACAATAAAAAAAGAAATGAAATCTGAAATTTTTTCTTTATATGAAAATAAAAGTAGAGATGAATTAGACTTTGCCGGAAATCCTGTTTATATCGTAGATAATAAACAGCGAATTGCAATTTCCAATATATATGGTGAATCATATGTAGGAAAGATAGCAATTATAGAAGAACCATCAAGAGTATTTATCGGGCATACATCAAAAAAGGATGTTGTTGGAAATAACATATTGACATATTTAGAACGATATAATGCCATACTCGGCGTAAATGCAAGTGGATTTGCAGATTATGACGGAGTTGGAGACGGTGGTGAAATTATGGGACTCAGCTATTCAGAAGGTGAAAGTTGGGGAACATATATTGATACATATAATACTATCGCTTTAGACAAGGATAACAAGCTGATTATAGGAAACATTTCTGATTGGTCAAACATTCGTGATGGTTGTCAATTCAATCCTGCATTAATTCTCAACGGTGAAAAACAAGTTGAAGGTTCTGCCGGATGGGGAATTTCACCTCGAACGGCTATCGGACAGAGGGAAGATGGAGCAATATTAATTCTCACGATTGACGGTCGTAAACCGGGTTATAGCTTGGGTGCGACTATGGAGGATTGTGCAAACGAATTATTAAAATATGATGTTGTAAATGCTGCTGCTTGTGACGGTGGAAGCAGTACAATTATGGGTTATAACGGAGAAATAATAACTCGTTGTAGTTCACCTCAAGATGGCGGAAGGTATTTACCTAACGCAATTTTAGTAAAGAAAATTGCTTGACTTCATTTTTAATTATGATATAATTTACTTATAAAGTATGAAGTTTAAGCAATAGTTATATTGTTTTTTCTAATTATAGTTTTATATAGAGCAATTATAAATCCTATTTGGAATATAATTGCTCTTTTTTTATTTTCTTTTTTACAGCATTGCTGTTTATATACAAATTAAAGTAAATTTTTAAGGAGGAATTAATATGACGATTCGAGAAATCGAAAAATTAACATTTGCTCAGGCAAAATCAATAGCAATAGAAACCGTGAAAATCAAAGAACATGATTGTTTCTTTGTGGAATTAGGTGAACATTTTGGATATTCAGTTTTGGTATTCAAAAATGGTAGGCATATTTATCATGCAAATGACTATGAACTACTTCATTCATTCACGGTTGAGAAAAATGGAAAAGAAGGCATATGGCAATATTACATTAAGTCACTAAATAAGAAGTTATTTACTGATTCAGAATTGCTTGAACCGATAGACTCTTATGAAGAATATAACAGAAAAGATTATTTTCTTCGTAATCTTTGGATAATGAGATATGACTATATCTCTGCGTTCGCAATTACGGAGGAGGACCAGAACGCTATTGAAGAAGGGAAGAAAAGTCATCCTTTCTTTAATTCGATGTCATTTTGCTATGTTGCAAATAAAGAAATTATTGATGAAGAATCGAAATATTTTGAGCATCTACAAAAAGAGTATGAAAAACTATCAAACGATTTGGATTCTTTTAGAGAAATAATTGCAACTGAATTGGCTAATCACGAAGCCTGTTTGACTTGTGATTATAAAGAAGCTCTTTCGGCAATCGGATTAAAATTTGATGATTTGCCTATTGACAAGCAAAATATTGTTAAAGTCGAATTAAAAAAGCAAATAGACAATTATCAAATGTAAAAATTAAGAGGGTGAAAAAATTGGAAAACATCAATTTATTAATTGTAGACAGTGAACATATATCAAAAATAAGGTTAACAAAAGTTCATTCTGTTCTAAGAAAAATCTTAAACAATGAATTTTTCAATGATACCATTAAACCTATACGAATCGGATTATTTCAGAATGATGAATTAATTGGTTGTATAGATATTGCATCATTTATTACAACTGAAAATGTTCTTAATGATTTAGCGGAAATTTTCCCGGATTTAATAATAGAACAAAATAACAGAAATTCTGTAATTATTACATCAATAAAAACATTATGTAACCGTGATGAATGTGTGAAAGTTTTAAAAACAATATTCGATGAGTTGTCCACTTTTGCACAACTGTTTTATTTAAGTAATAATAAGATAAAGGAGATATAAAAATGAAAAAAAGAAATGTTAAACGAATATTTACATATATTGTATCATTAATGCTATTATTAATTTTAACCAGTTGTGCTAAAGTTGTTCGTGTAGAGGATACTCCGATACAAGTTAAGGTTATAGATGCGAATTATAGTTCATCATATACCAGAGTTACACCAATAATAGTTAATAATAATGTGATAATGTGTAATCAGATTATACCTGAAAATTATAAAATTGCAATTGAATACGAAGGTCAAACATATCATTATACAGATGAAAACGCATATCATAAATATTCAGATAAAGTTGGTGAATATGTGGATGCAACTTTACGAACTAAGTTTTATGATAATGGTAAAAGTTATAAAGATGTACGACTTGATTATTAATCTTTGTTGATAAAGAAGGCTGAAATAATAATGAATGGTATTGATAAGCAAAGAATTCTAAGGAGAATTGCAAATATGTCAGATGATGATAAAGATTCACATATTCAAATGGTAGAAATAACAATAGATTATGGATTTGGTTCAACATTGTTAGACGAAGATATTGCAATATACAAGATATTAACAAACAAACGATAAAAAGGAGAGATAAAGAATGAAATTGGATTTCCCATATGATATTAACATTAAGAATAAAAAAGATGCTAAAAAGGTACTTAAAAATTTTTGCACAAATTGTCCACAGTATTACAATAACTGCAAAAAGGCAATTTATATGCAATGCCGTGAAGTAAAAAAACAAATTGCAGAGGAATATAAGATTTCAGATTAATACCGGCAGGAGGATAAGGGGTATGTTGAATTTAAAGAAATTTATGCGAAAAAAACGCAAAAAAATCAACAAAGCAAAAGAAGAATTGAAATTTCAAATTGAATGGAAACAAATTATATTTGAGATTAATCAATTTGCAAAGGAATGTAGTGAAAAACAAGCACGAAAAGAGTCTATGTTCGGTCGTAGGCAAAATTCGATAATAAAAGGATGCTTGCATGATGAATATTATAATAAATATTCACATTAATAAGGAGGAAATTATGAAGAAGATTGAAAAATACCGCTGTGAAATTTGCAAAACCGAGTATTCGGACAAAACGGATTGTTTGCAGTGTGAAAAAAATCATAAAACACCGGTTGAAATAACCGATACAAGATATTTACCATATTCACAAAATCAAAATGGTTATCCTGTTTCAGTTACAATTAAATTCAATGACGGTAAAACACTAATTTTCAAAAGATAATATAGAAAAGTATCTCTGAATGGGATACTTTTTTTATTTTACCATTATTTGCTTATGAAAAGGTAGAAATAATGCTTAAAAATATATCGTGAACTATGTATTGACTGTTTTATTGTCTGTGTTATAATAAAAATAGATATATGAAGTTTAGAATATGACTTATTTCATTATTCTTTTATTGTAAAATAGTTGATTTAGAGTAGATTATTAAAAAAAATAATCTACTTTTTTTTATTCACAGTGAAAAGCTGTTTTATATAGAACAATAAAATAGTGATATTTAAAGGAGGAATATTTATGAGTAAATTAATGAACGTAAATGTAATTGATGTATTGAGTCAGATTTCCAAAATCAATACAAAACATTATCAAGAAACAGATTTTGCACTTGATAATGAAATTTTCAGAGAAGCAGCTATTTCAGATAAGGACGAGCAAAAACACTTCATATGGATTACGAGACGGTGTGGAACTAATACTTTGAGAGAAAGCAGAATCTTTATAGAAGATTCATATGATAGAAATGTTTTAGAATTTTATTCGGAAAATGAGCAAGTATTCGCTTACTATGTTGATATTACCGGATTAAACAAAAATAACAACATAATCGGCAATATATACGAGTGTAATCTTCACGAATTAAATGATTTGTTAAAGAACAATTCGTTTAAAACCAAAAGCTATGTTTATTATTTTGAGAATGAAACTGTTACAAGAGAAGAAGATGAGTATAATTATGATTGGTTGTCATCTGTTAAAGAAAGTAATGAATTTGGAAAATATTTAGGTTATGACATCGAAGTTCATGATGAATACGAATTAAAGAATTTGTTACAAGAAATCAGAAAAAAAAGAAATAAGCAAAAAGAAGTTGAATTTGAAACATTATTAAAAAAAGTTCTCATAAGTAATTAACAAAGGAGGCAAAAGAAATGAACGGTCAAGAATTTCTAAAAAAGCTAAAAAATTATTTTAAAAAATGCAGAAAATTAATTCCTGATGTTACTGATGATATGTTAAGGGATTTCAGTTTTTAAACGAAAATGGAGGTAAATTATGAAAAATAAAAATGATACAAATGTTATTGATGAGGCAGTTACTCCTGATGGAATAAAAATTCAACTCAAAGATTTTACTGATGAATATTATTTGCCGGATTACTATGGAATGATAATTTGTTTTCAGACAGTTGCCAAGAATACATTCCCTAAAGGTAAAGGTTGGTATGCACAAAAAGACAAGAAGTTTAGTTCATGTGTTTATAGTCGTGGAAACTACACAAAAGATATGCTCAAAGCAGATTATGAGGCATTAAAAAATGGAACAAAGACTCTTGCAGATTTAAAAAACCATTTTTGGAATCATAAAAGAGATTGTTTTGTACTTGGATATTAGGTTAACAAAGGAGAATGAAATATGAAATTAATAGGAAGTATTTATTAACAAAGAAGAATTGATGATCGACCACCGCACACTCGTGACTTTAGTCGTGAGTTAGGTGGTTTTTTCTTGCATTTACTTATGACATATGGTATAATATAAATATGGATAAAACAATATATTTTTCTATGCCGAAAGATGTTACTCATGGTAGAGGATATGTATATTCATTACAATATCATATCGTATGGGTTACAAAATACAGAAAACCCATATTCATAGGCGATATAAAAATAGATATGAAGAATTATTTATTATATACGCTTAAATCTTTAGATATGAATGTTATTGCTATAGAGATAATGTCTGACCATATACATTTACTTGTAAACTGTAAACCACAATTACGATTGTCAGATGCAATTAAAATTTTAAAAGGAAACACTGCACGTTGGTTATTTTTAAAATATCCTGAAATAAAAAAACAATTATGGGGTGGACATTTATGGAATCCCTCGTATTTTGTGGCAACGGTAAGTGATAGAACGCTTGAACAGATAGAACATTATATCAATAATCAGAAGACGAAATAACGTCAAAAGGAGGTTTTAGTATGAAGATATTTTCTACATATTCAGTTAAGATTAAGCATTATAATCATATTTTTAAAGATACAGTATCTATATATCGTCATGCTGTGGACTTCCTTATAAATGTTTGTCTTAATGAATGGAATAATATTTCTGATATTCAGAATAACTTGCTGAAACAAAAATATATAGAACACCTTTGTCATAAAACAGCCAACAACCAAAATCCTAAATATAATGATTTCGATAAACAGTTTTATAAATTTCCGAGTTATTTAAGGCGAGGGGCTATAAATGAAGCCATTGGCAAAGTATCATCATATAAAAGTAATCTTGCTAATTGGGAAACAAGTCCTCAGGGTAAACAACCTTCGTTACCTAATGCCGGATTTATTTATCCATGTATGTATAGAACTGTCATGTATAAACAGACAGATGAATATGAAGCTAAAATCAAAGTTTTTATTCGTAATACATGGGATTGGATAACTATAAAACTTCGTAAATCTGATGTTAATTATATCAACAAACATTGTTTGGAAAAAAAACATTGTGTTCCGATTTTACGTAAAAGGGGAAAAGAATGGTTTTTAGATTTTTCTTTTGAAGAAAATGTAAAATTAAACGATATTGATGCAAAAAACCAAACGATTATTGCAGTAGATTTAGGTATTAATACATCAGCTACGATTTCTGCTATGCGTAGTGATGGCACTATTCTTGGAAAACATTTTTGTAAACATTCCAAAGAAATAGACTCTCTTACACATTGTTTAAACCGTGTTAAAAAAGCTCAACAACATGGCAATCGAAAGACACCGAAACTTTGGTCTAAAGTGAAAGGTATTAATCATGATATTGCCGTAAAAACAGCAAGTTATATTATGGATATAGCTATTTTTTATAATGCTGATGTAATCGTATTTGAACACTTGGATACCAAAGGCAAAAAGAATGGTTCAAAGAAACAAAAACTTCATATGTGGCGTAAAACTGAAGTACAATCTATTGTTACAAATAAAGCTCATAGATTGGGTATGAGAGTTAGTCATATCTGTGCATGGGGAACAAGTAAATTTGCTTATGATGGTAGTGGAGTTGTTTCTCGTGGTAAAAACGGTGGTTTTACTACATATGAACTATGTAAATTTAAAAATGGTAAAATTTATAATTGTGATTTATCTGCATCATATAATATAGGAGCAAGATATTTCATCAGAGAATTACTAAAATCCTTAAATGCAAATTTAAGGTTGCTCATTGAGGCAAAAGTTCCTCAATGTAGTAAGAGAAGCACCTGCACATTATCTACGTTAATTAGCTTAAATGCAGAATTAGTATCTCTTTAGATATAGATATTCTGAGTTTTAGCTATATAGTAGAAATGTAGTCCGCTTGCCTAAAGCAAGCAGAATAGTGTATAACTATTCTTTTAGGAAGCACGTGACTTTAGTCATGTGAGGCTTCACAATTATAACAAGATTCAAAGTACATATAATGTAGAACATTAAGGAGGGATAGTATCTTATCAGAAATCGAAGAAATAAGTTGACTTCATTTTGGATTGTGATATAATATTTATATAGATATGAAGTTTAGAAATAGTTTAAACTGTTTCTTTTTACAAATATAGTTTTTATTAAAGAACAATTAAACCCTAATTTGGGCTTAGTTGTTCTTTTTTATTTTCTTTTTTTACCGTAATACATACGGTTTATATATATTATTTTATCACAAGGAGGAATTACTTTGAAAGGAATATCAAATTTCATAACATTTATTATATGTGTAGGAATAGTAGTTGTGGGTATTATTCAACCTGCTATTTTAGCAAAAAATGATGTTTTAACATCTAAGTTATTAATATCGCATGTAATGAATTGTATGTTTATGATTGCATTAAATGTTTTTATGAGAAAAATTTTAAAGAATGAAATGGAGGAAACAATATGAAAAAATTTTTTGAATGTAATTTGCCGAAGAAAGCGGCATCATACGTTGATGTAAGAGCTACGAAGAGAATTAATAATATCCTTACAAACATCCATAATCGAATGGATAAATTGGAAGAAGCCTTAAATTTAACAGGACTTGAAGGTGAACAGTTTGCTAAAGGTGCAAAAATACTGTTTGATCAGCAAGCTAATTCAGGTGAATCGTTAATTGATACAATGACAGCTAAAGAAATTGCTGATTATGTTAAACCTATTGCTGAAAAGATGCCATATCAAAAGCGACACGAATGGGATAATGCAGAAGTTATAGTTGATACCGCTTTTTTGTCTATTCCTGAATGGGAAGCAATCAGAACAATCGGTATCGGTGGTAGTGATGCCGCTATAGCTTTGGGTGTATCACCGTATAGGACTGAATTAGAGTTATACTATGATAAGCATTGTATACCGGAAGAACTCGAAATAGAAAATAAAGAGGACAAAAAGGGTAAAGAATTTATCTTTAGTTATGGACACAAAGTTGAAAGTCTTGTAATTGAAACTTTCTGTAATATTACAGGAGCAAAAGTTATTCCTGAAACAAGAATGTTCAGAAAAAAAAGTATGCCATACATAACGGCAAATATAGATGCGATTGTTGAAATGCCGGATGGACGTATATTTGTCTTTGAAGCAAAAACAACAACGTTTTTCAATAAGAGTGCTTGGGAAAATAACAAAATTCCTGTACAATATTTGCCACAATGCAGACAATACTTATCAGTTCTTGATGATCCTAAGATTGCAGGAACATATATCGGCTGTATTTACGGAAATACGGTGAATGAATTTGTATGCTCATATGTCGAAAGAGATATGCAGAAAGAACAAGAACAGCTTGATGAGATAAAGTATTTTTGGGATACATACATTCTCGGTAATCAAAAACCGGACTATTCAGGTAAATCTGAAACTGATTTGAAAATTCAAAGAAGATTTTCAGGTTCGGCAGATAAGAACGCTCCGGCAGTTGAACTTATACCACAAGATGTAGAAATAATTAAAGAATATCTTGAATTAAATGAGCAAAAGAAAAAACTTATCGCAAAAGCTGACGGTATAACCAACAAAATGCAAAGCCTGCAACTCATGATAACGGAAGAACTCGGCAGAACTGTTAAAGGAACAGTGAAGAAAGATGATTCAAGCTATTATGAAGTAAGTTACGCACCTCGTTCATACACATCGTTAGATAAGAAAATGCTAAAAGCATCATTTCCGGAAGTATATGAAAAAGTAATAACTGTGATACCTGAAAATACAAGAGTGTTTTCAATTAAGGAGAGAAAAATAGTGTAAAATTTAATTACTGAGTCCATAATTGGACTCAGTAGATTTTTTAGGAGGAATTAAATTGTTAATTACAAATGCAAAATATTTAAAAAAGATAGTAAAAGAGAATAGTAGAATATATGTATGTTCTCCATTATCGGCTCATACGAAAGGGGGAATACAATTAAATATGCTTTCAGCCAGAGATAAATGCAATTATCTTAACGGTATGTTTAAAGATACAAATGTCAAAGTTTGGGCTTCACATTCGTATTTGCCGATGTTCCTTGATGATAATGTATTATCGGAAAGAGAACTGGCTATAAAATTTGGAATGGAGCTTCTATCAATAAGTGACATTTTATATGTTTTCGGTGATAAAATTTCAAGTGGTATGAAAAACGAAATTATGTATGCCATATCAAACAATATACCAATTGTATATGAAAGTAATGTAAAGCATAAATTATTTGAATTTTTGAAGGAGGAATGATTATATGGAGAAAATAAATGCTGCATATATAAAAACCATATATCAAAAAGATGATTATATTGTAGCTGTTTATAAAAGTGAAAAAAAGAATATCACCGTAACAGGATATAATTTACCTGAAACTCGTAATCTATCAATTAATTTTGAGGGAGATTATGTTAAAAACAAATACGGAACTTCATTTAATGCAACGTCTTTTGAAATTGAAAAACCGTTGGATTTAAAAGGTTTTCGTACATATATGTCATCATTAAAATGCGGAATTGGAGATAAGATTTCAGAAAAGATATTTAAGAAATACGGTAAAGAGATCTGGAATGTATTAGATAATGAACCGGAAAGATTACTTGAAATTAAGGGTGTTACTCAAAATAAACTTGATAAAATCCTGATTAAATTAAAAAACACAAAAGTAATCAGAGAAATTATGGCTGTATTTAACGGTTTTATAAATTTATCATTGAAGAAAGCCGAAAAAATTGCATCTGAGTTTGGACCTAATGCAAGTATTATATTGAAAAACAATCCATATGAACTGATTAAAGTTAAAGGGATAGGCTTTTCAACTATTGACCAGATAGGCAAAACCTTACACGCTGACTTAGCTAATCCACTACGCATCAAAGGTGCAACTTTTTGTATTTTAGCAATGGTTGAAGCTAAAGGAAGTGTGTGTATTCCAAAACCTATTTTGATTAGAGAATTAATGAATTTATTAAATAAGGATTTAAAATCTAATGTAGTTGATGAGCTGAAAATTAATGATGTTCTTTATGATATGGTTCAAGATAATGATATTGCATTTGAACATATTGATGAAAATAAAATATTAGTTTATGATATGAACTCATATTATGCAGAGTGTTCGACTGCAATGCACATAAGGAAAATCAAAAATGGTACTCACGAAATGTTTGAGACTTCAAATGTTCTGAAATATCTAAATGAGTATTCATCTCTTAATAGTTTTCAATTGGCTGACTGCCAAAGGAATGCTGTTATTAAAAGTTTATTAAGTCCAATGGTGATTATAACAGGAGGTCCGGGAGTAGGTAAGACAACTATTGAAAAGGCAATTTTATACGTCTTTGAAAGAGTTGCTAAGAACCGAAATGTTTTGTTATTAGCTCCGACAGGCAGAGCTGCAAGGCGAATGTCAGAACAAACAGGTTATTCCGCTCAAACTATTCATTCAGCTTTGGGATATAGTTGTGATGATGATGGTGAAGAATTTATGCAGACTTCTAATCTTGAAGCGGATTTAATTATTATTGATGAGGTTTCAATGATGGATCAATTTATTGCAGCAAAATTATTAAAAGCAATTCCATCAACTTGCAGAGTGATTTTTGTCGGTGATCCTGATCAACTTCCATCTGTAAGTGCCGGAAACGTATTAAGAGATATGATTGATTCAGAAAGAATAGATGTTGCTAAATTAGATGTTGTATTCAGACAGAATGAAGAAAGTGTAATTGTTAAAAATTCACAGAAAATAAATTCCGGCGATACACATTTAGTATATAGTAAAAAATTTATTCATTGTTATAGAGATAATAACGAAGAAATCTTTGAAAAAGCCAGTAACTTTTACGTAAATTGCGTAAAAGCATATGGAATAGATAATGTTGTATTGTTAACACCTTGGCGAAATAAAGGTACGCTATGTGTAAATGAATTCAACAAACATTTGCACGAACGGTTAAATTCAAAAAAATCAGATGAGTTAACTGTAAATATAAACAATGTTGAATTCAGAATCGGTGATAAAGTTATGCAGACAAAAAACACTGATTCAGCAAAAAATGGTGATACAGGGTATATTATAGATATTTGCTTGGGTAATGACGAAAACGGTGAGTTTACGACACTTGTGAAAATTGAATTTAACGGTGATGGTAATATTATTGATTATACTAAAGATGATATGAATAATATTGTACATGCATATGCCAGTACAATCCATAAATCGCAAGGATCGGAATACAAAATTGTCATATTAATTATGGCGTTGGAACAACGTTTTTCATTAAAGCGAAATTTATTGTATACAGGTGTAACTCGTGCTACTGATATAGTGGCATTATGCGGTCAAAAAAGTGCTGTTGATTATGCAATAAGCAATAAGCAGCCTGATAAAAGAGTTACATATTTAAAACAGCGATTGAAAAAGGCTTTATACAAGACAAAAACAGCAAAGGAGGAAACAACATATGAACAATTTGGATTTTAAGATGAAATCAATATATCATAGAAATCCTGAAACTACACTTATGCTTAATGGAATTCAATATACATTATATTGGACTCCACATGCACGAGAGAGAATAATAAGTCGATTAAAATCAAGTCTAATGCTTCAAAATACATATATACTTGATTTTATAAATGATTTATCAAATTATGATAAAAATATTTTAAAACAGAACTGTGAATTTACCGTAAGAGATTTTAAAACAGGATTATTTGCAGTTATCAATGTTTATAAAAATAAAATACGAATTATTACTTGTGGAGATGTTAATCATCTATATCCATATGCTAATAATCTTACAATTCAACGAAATATAAATAATACGTTTCGTATATTTAATTGGGCTGTTTCTTAACAGCCCCTTTTTTATTTAACAAAAATTAAAATAGAACGATTATATTACAATTTAGACTTGACATAACACGTAGAATATGGTATAATATAGGTATAAAAGTTAAGATATATAGTAAGCCTTTGGGATTAGATTTAAAGCAATCCTTTCGGTATTTTTTTAGACCTTAATTTCTTAGGTTTAAATTGTATATCAATACTCTAAAATTTAGATATGGTGATTAAAATGATTAATTGGACAACAGAAGAATACAATCAATATTTAAAAAGTGGCAAAATTCCTACAACGCAAAAGAGGAAAAACAACTCTAAATACAACGCAAAGAAAATCAAAGTTGATGGAATTTCATTTGCAAGCAAAAAAGAAGCTGATTACTATATAACATTGAAATTGTTGACGAAAAGCAAAGAAATTAAAGGCTTTTGTATGCAAGCAAGATTTGTTATCAGTGATGGAACAGAAGAAAATAAAGCAATCGAATATGTAACAGACTTCATAGTGTTCGAGAATGATGGTACATATAAAATAATTGATACAAAAGGAATACAAACAGACGTATTTAAACTGAAGATAAAATTATTTAAAGAAAAGTATCCGGGGCTTTATGTTACAGTGATTTAATGGAGAAAAAAATGAATTTATATTTTGTTATATGTATAATTTTTGGAATTGCCTGTTTAATATTTTTACTTTTCGGCGGTAGTTATCTTGCTGCATATTTGCGATTTGATAGGCTTACTTTCTGGTATTTTATTATGGCAATTACATGCGGATTGACGGCAACTTGCTTAGGGTATATGTTGTACTATTTTAATTAACATTTAAAGGCAAAATTTAAGGAGGTAAAAATGAACTTGTATTTTTTATCATTTACAATATGTTGCATAACAATTTTGGTATTTCTGCTCTTTTTAATACATGATTCTTTAAGTAGCTTTACTTTTAGAATAAAAGATAGTAAAGAATTTTTGAATGCCTTATGTTACTTAGGAATAGCTCTCTTTATCGGAATAATTATTTGTGCAGAAGGCTGTTTCTATTACTTCTTTGCAATAAGAGATATGCATTGTCCAAATTGCAATTATGAATATAAAATGATGTATAGAGTTGATAAATGTCCACAGTGCAATTTTGAATTAAATGACAGGAATATTGAAATTACAGATAAGGAGAAAGAAAAATGAATTTATATTTTGTTTTATGTATAATTTTTGTAATTGCTGATTTAATATTTTTATTCTTCGGTAGTTATCATACTTGGTCATTATGGTTTGATGGACTTGCTTTCTGGTATTTTTTTACGGCATTTATATGTGGCTCTATAGCGACTTGCTTAGGGCATTTGTACTATTTTAATTAACATTTAAAGGCGGAATTTAAGGAGGAATTTAAAATGAGCAAAAGTACGGTATTTATAATTACATTTCTATTTATTGGGACGGCTGTGACATTAATACTTTCTATAGTAACAGGCAAAGAGTATAATAGAAGTTCTCTTATGGATGCATGGTTTATAGGAGGATTAATGGTTGTAATTGATATATTTTTATCTTTTTATCTTTAATATGAAAATAAAGAAATGAGGAATTTAAAATGTTTGTATTTTTTGCACTATATTTACCGCTTTTTTTATATTGTATTACAACTTGTATATTTCATATATACAAAAGTTTTAAGGATGAAAAAATCTATCGCAACATTAATATTGGAAGTGCAATCGCTTTTGGTATACTTTCGGTAATCATGGTGGTTTTTACACTAATTGTTTTCATTGTAACAAAAAATTTATAAACAATATAATAATTGCAATCGAATAATACCGGACGAAGCAACCGAAACCTGTCCGTATTGTGGTAAAGAAATTGAATTTAAAGTCGGTGAAATACCAACTGAAATTAACTGAGGAGGAAATAAAAATGGATGAATTGATAGGTCTATTTATTGAAGATGAAGCTGCAAATGTTGATATATATACGAAACTTTTTGCAATGGAAGGATTAAAACTTGAGAGTTTAGATAAACTTCCACCAACCGTTGACGACTTTTACGACATTGTTTTAGAGAAAAATGTAGATTTTTTAATTATTGATTTTTACTTAGAAAAGCAAGTCACATATAAAGGTATAGATGTGCTTAGGGAAATACGAAAACATGATAGTACTATATACGCAGTCCTTTTAACCAATTATGATCTTGAACAATTTGCTCCATTTGGAGATTATGACTATGAGTTAAAGAAGTCAGAGATGACCTCTCGTTATAAAGATGTTGTTGAAAAGATAAAAAGAGCTTGTGATTTGAGGAAAGATAATTTAATGTATAAAGCTGTTGAAATCAAACAGCAACAAGATAACGAAACTATTTGACTATTGCAAGAAATAAGTTCAAAGTTGGATAAGAAAAAATAACAGAATGTAAATATTGCCATCGTAGTTTAGAGGATATGGAACATTTAGGAGATAAGTGTCCGTATTGTGGTAAAGAAATTGAATTTAAAGTCGGTGAAATACCAAATGACATTAACTAAGGAGGAATTTAAAATGATTTTATTTACAGCAAGTAATTTTACGTTTAGTCAAACAAAACCTATATTTAATTTAATATTGTGTATTATTTTAGGAATTTTTAGTCTTTCACTATTTGTCATAGCATTAAGTGGAAGAGAAATAGATATGATAACTTTAATTCCAAGTTCACTGATATTAGCTGTAACAGCTTTTGCAGTTGGTCATAGTTATTATGTTGACAAACAATATGAATTTTGCCCGAATTGCCATTTTCAATATCAGGTATATGAACAATATGACTATTGTCCTCAGTGTAGTACAAAATTAACCAATAAGTGTGATAATTGTCATAAAGAATTACAGGGCGAAGCAACCAAAGCCTGCCCATATTGTGGTAAAGAAATTGAATTTAAAGTCGGTGATATACCGAACGACAGTAACTAAGGAGGAGTTAAGATGACTGAATCAATATTATTCTTGCTATTTGCAATATGTTGTATGATGATGCTTTTGTTTTTATTCTATAAATGTATTGCTCATAAATTATCATTAAGGGTGTTCGGAATTACTGCTATGATCGTAATTACGATACTTAGCATCGGTTGTTTTTATTATGAAAAATCAACTCTTGAATATTGTCCAAATTGTGATTTTGCATATCATGAAAACACAAATAATTATTATTGTTCACAATGTGGTACGAAATTGAAAAATTGAAGTAAGTGTTGGTAAATTACCAAACTAAAGTAACTAAGGAGGAACTAAAAATGAATATAACAAAAAATCTAATTGACTGCATTTTTTTTGTATGTCTTGGCTTTAGTTGTATAGCGGTAGGAATTTATTTAGCATTAAAAAATAAAAAAGAGATATGTATGGCGGCTATTTCAGTCGCTTGCCTGTCCGTATTGTTGTCATTTCTATATGGATATGAATATTATGTTGAACAACAAAATATGTATTGCCCAAATTGCAATTATGTATATAAAAACATAGATGATTATGACTATTGTCCTGAATGTGGGATAAAGTTAAAAAATATATGTGATAGTTGCGGTAAAATCTTATCAGATAAAGATATTAATATTTGTCCTTATTGCGGTGAAAAAATAGAAACCAAAGTTGGAGAAATTCCTTCGATTAATAATTCGATAAATCAACAATATTCAAAATGTCCTAATTGTAAAAAGAGTTTGGAAGGAATGAAAAATATAGAACAATGTCCTTGTTGCAATTTTGAGCTAAATCAAATAGTCACATCAAAAGAAAATGAATGCCCTGAATGTCATCATGACTTTGAGGGTATGGATTACATAAAAGATATATGTCCATTCTGTGGTAAGAAAATAAACTAAGGAGGAATTTAAAATGATTTTAGTTTCATGTATTTTTGTGGGGATTCTAAGCCTACTATTATTTATCACTGGAATTTGTTCTATCTGTTTTGAAGATATAGGATTAGGCTTTATTTCAATATTTTTTAGTATTGTATTTGCTATAGTAGCTATTTTTTGTGGGGATATATACTTTAAGAATCAACAATTCGTGTATTGTCCGAATTGTCATTATGAGTATAAGACGAATGAGAAATTTGACTATTGTCCTGAATACAATGCAAAATTAACCAATAAGTGCGATAGTTGTAATAAATATTTACCGGATAGTGCAACTGACACTTGTCCGTATTGCGGAGAAACAATAAACACTAAGGTTGGAGAAATACCGGAATCTAAAAAATCTTCAGATGAAAAGCAACAATATTCAAAATGTCCTAATTGTGAAAAAAGTCTAAAGGATATGAAAGATATTGATAATTGTCCATACTGTGGTTTTCACCTTACTCATATATCTACAAATAAGCCCACCGAATGTCAATATTGTCACCGTAGTTTAGATGGAATGGAGCATATAGGCGATAAATGTCCGTATTGTGGTAAAGAAATTGAATTCAAAGTCAGTGATATACCGAACGACAGTAACTAAGGAGGAGTTTAAGATGACTAAATCAATATTATTTTTAATTATACTTATTATTTTTTTAATTTTAACTGTCTTGTTCATAAAACAAGGAATTAAATGTTTTTCGGCTGATGCACAAGTATTAGGATATGTAAATTTATTTGCAGCTATGGCAGTTATAATCTGTTCTCTTTGGGCGGGATATGATTATTATGATTCACAAAAGCAGGATTTTTGCACAACTAGTCATTATGAGTATCAGGCGAATGAAAAATATGATTATTACCCTCAATACGGTACGAAATTAAAAAATATATGTGATAATTGCGGTAAAACTTTATCGGATAATGACTTCAATCTTTGTCCTTATTGCGGAAATAAAATTGAAATTAAAATTGGTGAAATACCAGTTAAAAATAATAAGGAGTAAAATGAAGATGATCTTGTTATATTTTGTTTTGTGTATTATCTCCGGTAAATTTTGTTTTTCAAAATTAATCTTTAGAGTAGAAAATTGCAAAAGAATTGATGTTCTGCTTTCGTTTATAGCAGCCTTTATATTTGGAGGAACATCTTATATGTTATTTAATATGATAATCAAAATATAAATATAGCTTGTAAAAACTGTCACAAAAGTTTATTGGATTTAAAGTGTTGTCCGTATTGTGGTAATAAAATAGAAAATTAAATTGATGAAATACCTTTGGGGGAGAATAAAAATGAGTGAAATAGGAATAAAACATTTAATACCATATATTTGTACAGGAATAATTTGTTTAGCAGTGATTGGTATTGAAATTTATCTTTATCGTAATGATAGAAAAGCATTTCGGGTATTTGCTTTATATGTAGCAATAATATTCGGAATAACATCTTGTTTGATGTATTATAATAGCCAAAAATTCGTGTTTAGTAGTGAAGAATTAATAGTTCTAATTATTTTTATGGCTGCTTTAATAGGTTTTCTTTGCTATGCAATTTCAACTTATTATGAAGGTGGAATGATGGTCTTAATAGGTTTTATTATTTTCGGCATATTTACTTTATGGACAAGTAATTCCTATTATAATTATTATCATGAAAAAATATACTGCCAGAATTGTAATTACGAATATCAAGTTGATGATGACTATTCTTATTGTCCTCAATGTGGCGAAAAAAATGAAGAATATATGGATGACAAATATCAACTTTTAGAATGCCCTGATTGTTCAAAAAGTCTAAAGGATATGAAAGGAATTAAGACTTGTCCATACTGTGGCTTTAAATTCAGTCATATACCAAAAGATAACATCGTTGAATGTCAATATTGTTATCGTAGTTTAGATGGAATGGAACATATAGATGATAAGTGCCCTTATTGTGGTAATTTGATAGAAAAGGATGATGATAAAAATGTACATATCAGATAGTGAAATTAATGAACAAGAAAATTTTTGTAAAAATTTTTATAATAAACTATATCAAATTTTTAAAAGTGGAAATATAAAAGGTATATTTGATAAAGAAACATCTTCTGATGAATTTACTTTTAAGATTATTCCTGAAATTGATGAAATAATGACAATTAAAAATGCCATTAGCAATGTATCTTCAAAGAATAGCTTCAAAAGTTACGTTTTAACAAAAATCAATACTCCAAATATAAATGCCTGTATTAAAGTTCAAAATAGAATTAGTGAAAATAACAAACCATACCTTACTATAACTATATTTACATCACATTCGATTGGTATTGATTGGAATAATGCAAACAATATTAAGTTGAAAATGTATAACCCATATAGAAATATAATAATTCATGAAAATAAAAGTATATATTCGTCAACCAAAAATCATAAATATTTTCCACTATCGGTATCTGATTTAAGACATTATTTACCTGATGAAGTTAAAAGAGAATTATTTTTGTTGCACTCAGAAAAAACATACTTTTGGAAAGATATGATTCAAGATGATTTTTATCCACCAATCAAATTAACGGATATTTCAAAATATCATAACAAAAAAGAATATTTTGAAAAATTATTTAAAATCGAATTACCAAGTAGCATAAACAAACGAAATTCAAAAGCTATATATTATCTATGCTGTGCAGCAAAATATATTAATCAAAATCAATTAAATATACTTTTTAATTCAGTTTTTGATGATATAGCTAAATCAGAATTGAGTGAAGATAGGATTAAATTATCAATACGAAATAGGAAAGAAATAGGTCAGAGATGCTTATATCATATTATGCGAAATAGAAATCCTAATATTTCTAAAGATACATTAATAGATTATCTTGATATGGCGGTTGAACTTAAAGAGCCGGTTGATATTACAGCCGGAAAGAAAAAAATATATAAATTACATGATGAATATATTCATAGATATATAGCAAAAGCAAATAGAGGAATTAAATTTGTTATTCCTGAAACACCTTTAAAATATTTGGAATTACCTGAACCGTTTTATTTGATTAAAACAAAAAGTGCACTTCAATTAGAAGGAGAAATTAATGATAACTGTGTCGGTACATATCTTCAAAAAATTAATGGTGGTCATTGTATTATTTACACAGCTGATATAGATGAACAACATTTAACAATTGACATTCGATATAACAAAACGAGTAAGAAATTCAGTGTAAATCAATGTTATAAAAAACATAATCAACCATGCAAAGAAGAAACGTTGGAATATGTGAAGAAAATAGTACAAGAACATAGCAAACAAGCTATTACAATGTATCAAAAAAGGAATAAGAAATCTAAAAAATAATGGAAATATACAATAAGTTATATAATAAGAGGATTAAAATGAATAGTAAAGTAAATTTGATAAATGCAGGTAAATATCTAAATAGAATATATGCTAATATGAGTATATCAAAATTATACTATTACGATATTCAATATACACTTTCAACAACTATATTAGAATATCGGTTAAAGCACAACTTGACCTCAAAAGATATGGCAAACTATTTAAAAATAAGTCCTAAAATGCTATATAAATACGAAAGCGGTAATTACAATTTTTCTCTTTCACAAATTTGTGATTTATGTGAAAAATTAAAATTAAAACTTAATTTCTCAATAGTTGAAATCAAAAAGTAAAAAAACAAAAGGAGCGAAAGATAATGAGTAACAGACCACTTGTAACCAAAGAATTAACCGATGCAGTTGAAAGTTTGCTTAATCCATATCACGATACAAGAATATATATAGCAAAAGAAGTGACTTTTGATTATAGAACCGAACAGGCTTGCAGAGTAGATTTGATGAGATTTAAGCCTATCAATAATACTGTTTCCGGTATTGAAAAAGGTGATTTTTACTGTTATGAAGTTAAATCATCAGTCGAAGATTTTCATAGCAAAAACGGTCACAATTTCATTGGAGATTATAATTACTATGTAATGCCGAAAGATGTATATGATAAAGTAAAGGGTGAAATTCCATATGAAGTAGGTGTACTTGTTTCTGATATGAAAAAAGATTACGGACGAATAACCCTCTATCATGCTAAAAATGCGAAACGAAAGGATAGGAATAAGCCCTTATCAGAGATGTTGCTTATGATGTTCCGTTCAGCAGTAAGAGATACAATTTCAAAGGCAACATAATATTTACAGGTAATAATATAGGAGAATAACAAGATGAAAAAAATAATTATTAGTAATACAGAACTTGAAAACCATGAATATCTTTTTGAAAACTATATTTTGGAAAAAAAACACTGTATATTGCAATAACTGATGATCCAAATTTCTATGATACATTTAGAAATCTTACAAAATATTATACTTCTTCTGATTCTTATGTAAATAAATTTGCTTTTATTATAAATGATGAAAGATCAATACATAGATATTATATGCATTGTTTGTCAATATATTTATGTAAGGAATTAATGGAACGTATAAATTTCTATGATTATATAATTATACATTGTAGTGATTTTGACAATTCTGTTCCTTATGATTATGAAGATTATTTAAAAGCCTTGGATAAAAAAATGGATATAGCTCAAAGTATAGCACAAAGCATTGCTGAAGAATTTAAAATAGATAATATTGAATTCATATATGATTTTAGATTTGCTAACAGACAATATATAAAATCACATTATAATTCAGAGCCGAATCCTTTGGTAAAGCAATACATGAAGCAAGGATTTTTATATAATAAATCCGAAAAAACTTATATAAAAAATATATTTGATTTCAAAAGACTTTGCAAAATATTAAGAGAAAAACAAGAAATTTGGGTGAGAGTTAATTTTAAGAGAAAATATGAAAAATTCTTTTTAATATGCGAAAGGGAATATAAACATCGAGTTGTAAAATTTAAAAATATGCTAAAAAAGTCTAACAAAGAGTTATATGAAGGATTTATGCGATGCTCTTTAGTGGAAAATAAAATCAGATTAACCGATTGTGCCAATAATTATTATGATTTTTCATATATGATGATAAAACGTTTGTTTGATTTTGAATTATATTTGTAAAATCATTAACCTGTTTACAGAGGAGGAGAAGAAGTAATGAAGATTATTGTATTTAATAGAGAAGAAGCACAAGATTACTTACTCAATCAAATAGATGATGAAGAAGTAATATACATCAACATAAATAATAACGTTGCACATAGAACGTTAAATTCAAAATCTATGTTCGGCAAAAATATTGAAACCTTTAATATGTATTTTGCAGATAGTTTGTCAGCAAAAGACAGATTATCGGCTAATGATGCAATTAATTTATGTGGTTTTTTATCTGACCGTCTTAATAGATATGAATATGATTGCATAATAATATCCTGTCATGCCGGTGAATCTCGTTCAGTGGCTATGGCACAAAGTATAGCTGAACAATTCGGAATAAATGAAATAGAATATCATCACGAACAAAGACCGAATGCTTGGGTTAAACTTTGTATGAAACAAGCATTTATATATGTAAAGTCTAAAAAAACAGATATGAAAAACATATTTGATTTTAAAAAACTCTGTAAATTGCTAAAAGAGAAAAAGGAAATATGGATTAAAACAAGTTATATTACAGACTGGTATGACGATAATTTAGCGGAAATTACTCAACTTAAAAAAATAATCAATGAGGGCTTTATGAAATGTTCTCTTGCAGGCAAAAAAATTGTTCTATCAGATGGATTTAGTGACGGTTACGAATTCACATATAAAATGTTAAAACGTTGTATTTTAATTACGTTATATTCTTAACAGAAATTTTCAATTCAACTCTGACATTTTGTTAAAAAATTTGTATAATGAAGTGTAAAATAAAAAAAGGAGGGTTGTAACTGTTTGTTAAAAGTTATAAAAAGTTATAAATATATGTTGACTTTTATAACTTTTAATGATAGAAAGAACTAATTGAGGAAGAAAGTGAATCAAATGATAAAGTCAATAAAAGTGAGATTGAATCCAAATAATAAACAATTGACTAAGTTGTTTCAATATGCAGGCTGTGATAGATTTGCTTATAATTGGGCTATTTCAAGAGAACAGGATAATTATAAGCAAGGGAACAAATTTTTATCAGATAGTGAATTGCGAAAAGAATTTACACAATTAAAGAAACAGTCTGAATATCAATGGCTGAATGAAGTAAGCAATAATGTAACAAAACAAGCAATTAAAGATGCTTGTAATACTTATAAGAGATTCTTCAAAGGACAATGTAAATATCCTAAATTTAAGAGTAAGAAACACTCTACTCCATCTTTTTATCAAGACAATATAAAAATTCAGTTTACCGATACCCATGTAAAAGTTGAAAGTTTTTCAATGAGTAAAAAACAGAATAAACAAAAGTTAAACTGGATTAAACTTTGTGAAAAAGGAAGAATACCAACTGACTGTAAATACATGAATCCACGTTTTACTTATGACGGATTATATTGGTATGTGTCAGTTGGTATTGAAGTTAATGATAATACTACTCTCCCATCAAATGAAGGTATTGGAATTGATTTAGGAATAAAGGACTTAGCAATATGTTCTGATGGCAATACATACAAGAACATAAACAAAACGCAAACGGTAAAGAAATTAGAAAAGAAAAAACGCAGGTTACAGCGTTCCATATCAAGAAAATATGAGGAAAATAAGAAAGGAGCAAGTTATTGTAAAACAAGTAACATTATAAAAAGTGAAAAAGAACTTTTAAAATTAAATCACAGACTAACGAATATTCGTCAGAATTATTTACATCAAACATCTGCTAAGATAGTGAAACGAGAACCAAGTTTCATTTGTATTGAAGATTTGAATGTAAGTGGAATGATGAAGAATAAACATTTATCCAAAGCAGTACAACAGCAAGGTTTTTATGAATTTAGAAGACAGATTGAATACAAGACTATGTGGAACAATATACCAGTTGTTATAGCCGATAGATTTTTTCCAAGTTCTAAATTATGTAGTTGTTGTGAAAGTATTAAAAAAGATTTAAAGTTGTCTGACCGTATTTACAAATGTGAATGTGGAAATATAATTGATAGAGATTATCAAGCAGCGTTAAATCTAAAACAGTATGGAGAAAATGTTTTAAAACAATCTGTAGCATAACACTTTCAAGTTATTACAGATATGTACTGATACGTTAGTCAGGAATTTACGCCTATGGAGTGTACAAGAACTTGCGAGTAGATTATGATAAATCATGTCAAAAGCATATACGATGAAGTAGGAATGAAACATAAAAGTTTATAACTTTTTATAAGTTTTCAGTAACGGTTTATTTATGATTTTAGTAATTGCAGAAAAGCCTGTTTTAGGCAAAGCAATAGCAGATGCATTACCGGGTACGGCAGCCATGAAAAATGGTTGTATATATAAAGATGATTACATCGTAACTTGGGTATTCGGTCATATGCTTAGTCTTAAAGAACCTGAAGATTATGATATAGGGTATAAGTCTTGGAATATAAATTCACTTCCAATATTTTTTAAAGATTGGCAAGTTAAAATCGGAAAAGACGGAAACCTTAATAAAGGTCAAATCAGTAAATCACAAAGAGTTAACCAAATAGGCAGTCTGCTAAAACAAGCAGATGAAGTTATACACGCAGGTGATCCTGATGATGAAGGGCAACTTTTAATTGATGAATTGCTGAGATGGTTTAATTATAAAGGAATTGTTAAAAGGCTTGATACCGCTAATACAACACTTGTTGCTATGAAAAAAGCATTGTTACATATGACTGATAATAAACCTCATGAACCTTATGGTTGGTCAGCATATGCAAGAAGTGTCGCTGATTTAATGGTCGGAATAAATATGAGCAGATTGTTTTCTTGCAAAAATCAGACTCTGTTAACAATCGGCAGAGTACAAACACCAACATTAGGATTGGTAGTTAATCGTGACTTAGCCATTGAAGGACATCACAAACAAAAGTATTATACTATTGGTTGTGATATTAATTTCAATAATGATACGGTTCAAGCGGATTTTATTCCGGCTAAGACTGATTCTAATTTAGTAGACGGACATATACTTAGCAAAGAATATGCCGAACAAATATGTAATCGACTAAAAGGACAAGTGCTAAAAAATATTAACATAACGAAAAAAATAGTATATGAAGCACCGCCATTACCTTTTAATTTGGTAAAGTTACAAACTTATTGTAGCGGTAAATTCGGTTACTCACCACAACAGGTACTTGATATTACACAATCTTTAAGAGAAAATCATAAGGCTATTACTTATAACCGTTCGGATTGTCAATATCTCTCGGAAGAACATTATAAGGAAGCTCCTGTAACAATGAAAGCTGTTATAATGAATATTCGTTATAAGCCTAAAAGTTTAGATATGAATTTAAAATCAAAGTGTTTTGACAGTAGCAAAATCTCAGCTCACTTTGCTATAATTCCGACAAATCAAAAAGTTAATTTAGATAAATTAAGCGAAGCTGAGAAAAATGTATATCTTGCTATTTGTAAATACTATATAGCTCAGTTTATGCCAAAAGCCAAAAAAGAGCAAACAAATCTAAGTATTGAATTGGGTAATGGCGAAGCTATAAAGGCAGTATCTACCGTTATAATAGAACAGGGTTATAGAAGTATTTTTAATGAAGCTGAAAAAGATAAGGCAAGTAATCTAAGTAAAATACCGGAAGGTATTTATTCAGGGAAAATAACGGATACCGATATTGCTGAAAAGGAAACAAAACCACCTTCAAGATATACGAAAGCATCATTAAATGAAGATATGACTTGTATATCGAAATATGTTAAAGATCCGAAAATAAAACAATTACTACTCTCAAAAGATGAGGGTAAAGAAGGTGAAAGAGGTTCTATCGGGACTTCTGCAACTCGAAGCGGTATCATAGAATCATTGGTTAAACGTGGTTTTTTACGAGAAGATGGTAAGAAAGTAATTTCGACTGCACTTGGCAGAGAACTTTACAGAATATTGCCTGACGAAATCAAGAAAGCCGATATGACAGCTGAATGGTGGTCTATTCAAGAAGAAATACAGAATGGTACAGCTAATTACAATAAATTAATTGACAGCGTTTATGACACAATTAAACATATTGTCGCAAACGTTGATAATTATCCGGTTGTAAACAGCAGTATTATTGCAATTAAGAAAAAAGGTGGGGCAGTAATTGGTAAATGTCCTCGCTGTGGCGGTGATATTGTTGAAACAAAAACAGGATTTTGCTGTTCTAATTGGAAAGAGCCTACAAATTGTAAGTTTAATATTTGGAAAAAGAGTAAAAGTCCTTTATTTGCAAAAACAACATTTACCGCTGCGACAGTAAAAAAATTATTAAGCGGTCAATCGGTTAAGATGAAAAAACTTGTCTCAAAAACAGGCAAAGAATTTGAAGCAGAAGTAAAAATGAAAGATGATCCGTCAAGTCAATATGGTCCATCATTTGATTTGATTTTCAATAAGAAATGAGGTGTATAATTATGAATATGAATAAAATGACAAAAGATAAAAAGATTGAAATTTTAACTATGAGAGTAAACGGTTATAGCGTAAGAAAAATTTGTAAGGCTACAGGCTTTAGCAAACAATGTATATATAATTTATTCTATAGCCTTTTTGGAAATCTATCTTCATGTGTATACGAAAATGTACGCATATGGTTGATAGAAAACGAAATGGACTATGAAGAATTAGCTGAAAAAATTAATTTCAATGTTGATCATTTAATTAAAATTTTATCAGGCAAAATGTGGATGCCAGTATCAATTGCTAAAAAGATAAGTAAGGTATCGGGCATTGACTTATCTGTTATAATGGAAGTAGCAACTGAAAATAATAAGCGAGTAAAGAAGAAATCTGTTTATCCGTACATGAATGAATGGTTTGCAGAAAATGATATAAACAAACTTGAACTTGCAGCTAAAGCTAATTTAACATACGCTGAAATGATTAAATTACTAAACGGCAGAACCGAAAATATGTCAGATAAACAAATTTTACGATTTCAAAAAGCTATTGCCAATGCTATTAATGTAGATGTTAATACTGCATTTGCAATGTGAACAGAAAGGATGATAGTAAATGGATATTCTAAATAATTTATTAAATTCAAGAAAAAAGAAAATCATATTTGGTATAATTGTCTTATGCATTATTGCTTTAATAATATTTTTGGCTACTCGAAAAACACCTTTTGAAGATACTGGCAGATTAGTTACACCAGAACCTACGATTGTTGCTATTGAAAACAATACAGCAGAACAAGCTGATTATACCGGTATGGTAACTAAAGATGATGGATTATTCTTAAATAATAAAACAGTTGCGTGTGCTGATGTAACCGGAGGTACTTTAAATGTAGGAATAACACTTAACGAAAACGTAAATGGATTAATTTTAAATCCGACTTATTCAAAAGCAACAGTAGAACATAAATACGGTTATTACATAACATCAAAGCAATTAGGAGGTATTAGAACAAGTCATACAGAATATAAAGATATAACCGATTCAGAAGTGGCAAATTCATCGAATGTTCTTATAGATTGGACTTATGATCAATTAATGCCGGCAAACTATGCAGACGAAAATAATTATGGAGTATGTTGGGGTGTAGATTTAACCAATAGCGGTATTAATGATGACCTAATTCGTATTGAAGTGGTTGATTTGGTATCGCATAATATAACAGGATCATATACCGTAAAAATTTCAAAAAATGCTCAATCAAAATATGAAATATCTGAGATTTGGAATAATGATTTGACACAAATTGATATTAATAAAGTAAAAGATGTATGGAATTTAAGCAGTGCCGGCGAAGAATTTAATATTACTGATTTGTCGGCACAGAGAAACAAACTTATTACCGAAGCACAAGATATAATCAATTCCGGTATTTTTATTTCTACATCTGAACAATTCAATGTAAAAAGAGCAATAGTAGAACTGACTTGGACTACGAATAATATACGTTATTTGTCAAATGCTCATACAACTGAATATCGTGGTAATGTTGCATATCCGATATGGGCTGTAACATTAAATTCTGATGATGTTAATATAGGACATATAACTCTGTATTTTTATCCAACCGGAGATATAAATATGGGTATTGATTATATTTACATAAATACTTTTGATGAATTGAAAAAGTATTGCAAAGATATATAAAAAGATATATAAATATTTGTATTTAATGTGTTTGGATATAATTACAAAAGCAATAATTAAAAATTCAAATATAACTTCTAAAAGTTTAGCGAAAACCAACAAAGATTTAACTGGAAAAATCGACAAGAAAAAATATGCCAACAGACATTGTAATATATTATTAATTGATGATTTATATTCAACAGGTGCAACTGTTAAAGCGTGTATTGAAAAATTAAAAGAAGATTCTTTAATGGACAACGTTTATGTTTTTACAGTTGCAAAAACGAGAACGTAACTAAAAGAGGTGATAACTATGAAAATATTTATTGCAGGAGCAAGAAGCATAACAAGTCTTGATGATAACGTCCAAAAAAAACTTATGTCTATATACAATAAAAATTATAATGTTTTTGTCGGAGATTGCTATGGTATTGACACAGCTGTACAAAACTTTTTTATGAAACTAAGATATAAAAATGTTACAGTATATGCAAGCAACGGCAAAGCAAGAAATAATGTTGGAAGTTGGAAAGTCGAAAATATTCACGTTAATAATTCGATAAAGGGATTTGATTTTTATAAGCAAAAAGATGAAGCAATGGCTAAAAATGCTGATTATGGATTTATGGTTTGGGACGGAAAAAGCCGTGGTACTCTTAATAATATTATAAATCTTATTAATGATGATAAAAAAGTTGTTGTGTATATTTCACCTTTTCATAAAATGCTTGTTATAGAAAAAATGTCTCAATTAGACAATTTAATTGAACATTGTCCTCTGTCAACAAAGAAAACATATAGAACATTATTATCAAATAATGATATTGTTAATAATATTCAGTTATCACTTTTATAATGATAAAAATTGCTTGACTTCATTTTCGATTATGATAAAATAATTATATAAGATATGAAGTTTATTGAGATATGATTTATCTCAAATGTATTAAAGTTAAAAAAGAACAGACTAAAACCTTTAAAGGTAATTTAGTCTGTTCTTTTTTTTATATAAATATTTTTAAATTAGAATAAAAGGAGTGAAAAATATGACGTAGAAAAACTTATTTTAAAAAAGTGATATAAATGAAATTATAAAAGGAATGACGGAGGAATAGAAAATGAGATGTGATTATTGTCCGTTATCAGCTCCGGAAGATGTTTGTCCGGAAGCAGAAGGAAAATACGGAATAGAACATAAAGATGGAATGTTAGGTTGTTCTCATCCGTGGAATTGGGTAAAAAAACGTGATAATGACTATAATGAGTATTTAGGTAATATGGGCTTAGATATGGGGATTGAAATGGATTTTACTTCCAAAGAATTAAATAGAGTGATAGACATATGCAAGCATATGATAGGACTTAATTATAAAAGACCTTATCACCGTCACGGAAAAGCCTTTTACAAGCCATACCGCAATTATTATTGTGACATCAAAATCGGTAACAATCTTTTGAACAGATTGCCGAAAGATATTATAAATGTACAGAAGTGTGACAACCATACTTATTATTGGTTAACTATAAACGGATTAAAATGGTTAGGACGACAACTTAATATAGTTATAAAAGAAGATGGAAAGGAGAATTAAAATGATTTGTAACTGCAAAAAATGCGTATTCCATAAAGGAGAAACAGAGTGCCTATTACCGAAGAACGAAAATTTTCAAGTTACGATGAATGACAGAGTAATATCGTGTCTTAATAATATTAAAGACGAAAACGACTTGTCGGCAGAAGGTAAAAAAAATTGAAAAGGTTGAGAAGTAAGGAGGAGATGTAAATAATTGAGATAAAGCACGTACAGTATTGTTGACATTAATAAAAGAGTATTTATCGTCTTTTGATGATAATGAAGCACGAATTGAACACAACAAAATAGCTGAAATATTACATAATGATGTGCAATCAAGAATGGAAAACTAATATAATCAAAAATAAATAAAAAATATAATAAAAATTAAAAAAATGTTATTGACTTCATTCTGAGTAATGCTATAATAATAGTATAAAGTATGAAGTGTCTGAAAACTTATCTGTTTTCATTTTAATAAAAGTTAAATTTAGAACAATTATAAATCCGATTTTGATTATATCGGTTATAATTGTTCTTTTTTTATTTCATTTCAGCTTTAAATACTATAAAATTTTATTTAAGAAATAAGGAGGAAATTATTATGGCAAACACAAATAAGAAACAATACACATTTTTGAATGTGGTTAATGCAGTAACGAGTAAAGGAAACACTTTTAAAAACATGGTTATTAAAGGCTATGTTTCAAAAATTCAAGAAAGAGAAGCAAACGGCAAGAAACTAATTCGAGCAACTGTTGCTTGTAGTGGCAGAACTAAAATCATTAACAGTATGTTTGGTACAAATATACCGGAAGATAACGTTGTTTGGATTAATGTCACAGTTTGGGAGGACCGTGCTGAAAGATTTAAACATATGCTTGAAGCAATCGGAAATCCTAACACTGTTAATCTTGTACTAATCGGTTCGGCGAGTGTAAATAAGTACACCAATAAAAACGGTGAGGAAGTTGAAGGTATCAATTTATCGGTTAATGATTGGACTTTGTGTGGTGATAATACCGGTACAAATTCAGGAAAAAAACCGGCAGCAAGTACACCAACACAAGCATCGCAAACACCAACCGAAGCGACAAATGGAGATGAACTTGGTGATGGATTCGACTTTGATGATTTCGGCGATTTTGATGATGCCGAAAATCCATTCGCTTAATTAACTAAAACGACTATATAAGACTTTAATAGTTCTTATATGGTCGTTTTTTGTTATTATATAATATTGACTTCATAATAGTGTATGATATAATATAATTATAAGTATGAAGGTTGAGGAACACTAAATGTACCTCTCGTTATTTAAAAGTTAATTAAAGAGCAATTATGAATCCGAATCGGAAACATAGTTGCTCTTTTTTATTTATTCATACTGATGATTTATTGTTTAAGGAGGAAATACGTTATGAAAATTGTAAAGAAAGATGGTTCAATTACGAACGTCAATGCTGAAATGCTTGAAAAAATGATAAATGAATCGGTTAAAACTACATCTGTACCTTTAATGCCTTCACAGGTGAAAAAGATTAGTGCTTATGTAATTGGTAAAGCGGATGAATATGGAAAGCCGATACCAACAGATAAGATTCAATTTATGATAAAAAAATGTATTCAGCAGATTACAAGCAAAATATCAAAAGAGCAAAAAACGGAAAAAGAAGTTTTAAGTAGAAAGGAGATGAAGATAGCAAGAAAATTTGCGAATATTTATACGAGTATATATCTGAGAGAAGGACCTGAAGCATTTGCAGTCAGAGTAAAACAAGACTTTGAGTATAAGTTTGTAAATAATGCAATAAGTTTTGTAGCTCAAAGATTAGCAGATATAAATATTGCAATTAAAGATGGAACATTGCAAGAAGAAAATAGAGAAAAAAGAGAAAATGAAGTCTTATCGGTTATTAAAATTGTAGATGACGATACAAAATTGGCTTCATAAGAACAGGCATACTACCCGATAATTTAATTGTCGGGTAGTAAAAAGGAGGATTTTATATGTTACAAGGTATTATAAAAAAAGACGGAACATTTCAAGAATTCCAACCGGATAAAATCAAGATAGCTGTTAATAAATCGGCTACAAGAGTTATGCAGAAATTATCAGACTATGATTTAAACTTTATAGTTGAATATGTACACAATAAAGCAGAAGAAATAGCAAAACAAAATGACAGAACAACTGTCACAGTACCGGAAATACACAATCTTGTAGAAAAAGCACTTGATAAAGTTAATTCGGAAGTAGCAAAAAGCTATAGAGATTATCGTGATTACAAGATTGACTTTGTAAAAATGCTTGATGAAGTATATAAAAAGAGTCAGTCAATTATGTACATTGGTGATAAGGATAATTCCAATACTGACAGTGCTTTGGTTTCAACCAAAAGAAGTTTGATTTTTAATCAGCTTAATAAGGAATTATATCAGAAGTTTTTCCTTACAACAGAAGAACTTCAAGCATGTCGTGACGGATTTATATACATTCATGATATGTCTGCAAGACGTGATACAATGAACTGCTGCTTGTTTAATATGCAAAATGTTTTAAAAGACGGCTTTGAAATGGGTAATCTATGGTATAACCAACCTAAGTCACTTGACACAGCATTTGATGTTATCGGAGACGTAACTATTTCGGCTGCCAGTCAACAATACGGTTATTAATTTTAGCCGTAATAAAACTCACTTAACAAACTGATTATTTGGTGTAGTCTAATTTTAAATTAGATTGCTAACGGTATCAGCAAAATAAGACTTCCTATTAAGAGTAAACCGATAATAGGACATAGACCATAGACGAATAAGCTGACTAAGATAGCCTAAACCTGAAAATGGTGAGATAAAGGTAATACCGTGCTAAATTTACTATTAGAAAAATTGTAAAATTAAAATGAAAGAGATTTGGAAAGATATAGAAAATTATAAAGGTATATATCAATGTTCAAATTTTGGTCATATCAGAAGTTTAGATAGAAATATTAAACGAAAAAATGGTATATATCAACATATGAAAGGTCAAACTATTAAACCTCAAAAAAATATTAATGGGTATTTACAAGTAGGTTTAAATAAAAATTCAAAACGGCAAATGTTATATGTACATATTTTAGTAGCTAAAACATTTGTAAATAATCCCAATAAATATAAAACTGTAAATCATAAAGATGGAAATAAGCAAAATAATAATGCTGATAATTTGGAATGGATGAGTTATTCTGATAATAATAAACATTCATATAAATATTTGCACAGAAAAAAATCATTAACAGGTGCAAAATGTAAATCAGTTTATTTTATTGATATATTGAATGGTACTACAGTTTTATATAAATCAATAAATGAAACATCAAGAAATGTTGGTTTATCGCCAACTCAAATTAATAGATACATAAATAGTAAAAATAAATGGAAAGGAAAATATATTTTTTTATCTAATAGTAATAAATGTGTAGAGGACATCGAAAAGGTATCATAATATTATCGCTTTTATTATGAAAGTAACTGAGTAGAGTAGGTATGATTTAATCACATACCCAAAGAGTGAGCATGTTTAGCAAACATGAAAATATGTTGCAATGGGTTAAAACGTAAGAATATAGAAATATATGCACCCATTGGGTTTTACAATACCTTCAGTTGATTTACTGCTTGAACCTTATGCCGAACTTTCATATAAGAAATACATTCAAAAATATGTTGAGTTAGGTTTAGATAAGGATAAAGCCGAAGAAATAGCTTTGAAAGAAATTCAAAGAGATTTTGAACAAGGATTTCAAGGTTGGGAATATAAATTTAATTCTGTTTCATCAAGCAGAGGTGATTATCCGTTCATTACGGTAACGACAGGAACAGGAACAGGTCGATTTGCCAAAATGGCATCTATAACCATGTTGAATGTAAGAAAGAACGGTCAAGGAAAAGACGGCTATAAAAAGCCTGTACTATTTCCAAAAATCGTATTCCTTTATGATAAAAATCTTCATGGTGAAGGTAAGCCTTTGGAAGATGTTTTTGAAGCAGGAATTGAATGTTCAAGTAAAACAATGTATCCTGATTGGTTATCTTTAACCGGTGAAGGATATGTGGCATCAATTTATAAAAAATACGGTAAAATCGTTTCACCTATGGGCTGTGTTGATGGCAAAGAAATAATAACATACAAATTTAATAATAAGTTATATGTCGAATCTTTTGAAAGAATGTGGAACAGATTATCTGATAAATTTGAATTAAAAACTCAAATTAAAGGACAACCGCATTTGTATATGGACTTGAATAATGTACAAATCTATGATACTCAAAAAGGTTTTGTTAATACCAAACGAATTATACGAAATGTTTCGGATAAGTTTGTGGACGTACATTTTTCAAATGGAAGAAGATTATTATGCACACCTGATCATCCGTTTGAAATTATTAATAAAGGTGTAGTAAAAGCAGAAAATCTAAAAACAAATGATAAAATCTTAATTAACACAAAACAATATGCCGAAGAAACAGTAAGTTTTAATGAGGATAAAGCATGGCTACTTGGATTTATGTTATGTGATGGCTGTTATCAAAATCATCGTATTGTTGCTTCAATTGCAGCTACCGGTGAAGATGAAATTGAAAGTAAATTTCACAAAACATTTTCAAAATATTTCGGTATGACTACTAAAACTGTATTACAAATGCGAGGCAAAAAAGGTGATTATAAAGATTTATGTGCTATTGCTGATAATAATGATAATATGCAACGTGCTATTAATTATTTTTGTTCTAAATTTGGTGGAGAAAATAAAATAAACAGACAAATTCCTAATGAAGTATTCTCTTGGGATTGTAAATCAAAACTTTCATTTATGGCAGGAATGATTGATGCAGACGGATATATTAACGATTCTGATAATAATTATTCAGTTGTACAAATCGGTTCAACTAATAAGGAATTAGCTTTACAACAAATGGCTTTAGCTCAGTCACTTGGAATGCCGGCAAAAATTTATCATAACCATTATTCAAAAGAAAGACCTACTGCAATCAGATATAGAGTAGAATTTCAGATGAATGATAAATTAATGAACTTTATTTGTTGTCAAAAAAAATTAAAACATTATAAAGGAAATAAAGGAATTAATTACAGCGTAAATTCAACAGTAATTGAAGTTATTCCTGTAAAAGAAACAATGTATAGTTATGATGTTACAACAGATAGTGAACACTTTGAAGTTAGCGGTGTTTATTCTCATAACTGTCGTGCATTTCTGTCACCTTGGTATGAAAGAGGTGGAATAGAACCGGCTGATGAAAATGATGTGCCTGTATTTGTCGGAAGATTTAATATTGGTGCTGTCTCGCTTAATTTGCCTATGATACTGGCAAAAGCAAGAAAAGAATCAAAGGATTTCTATGAAATATTAGATTATTACTTGAATATGATTAGAAAAATTCATATAAGAACCTATGAATATCTTGGTGAAATGAAAGCATCTACAAATCCACTTGCTTATTGTCAAGGCGGCTTTTTAGGCGGGCATCTAAAGCCGGACGATAAAATTAAACCAATACTTAAATCTGCTACAGCATCTTTCGGAATTACCGCTTTAAACGAGTTACAAGAACTATACAATGGTAAATCACTCGTAGAAGATGGTCAATTTGCGATAGATGTAATGAAGTATATAAATGACAAGGTGACTCAATTTAAGCATGAAGATGGCAATTTATATGCAATATACGGAACACCTGCCGAGTCGCTTTGTGGACTTCAAGTAAAACAATTCAGAAATAAGTATGGTATAATTGAAAATGTTTCTGACAGAGAATATGTGTCTAATAGTTTTCATTGCCATGTTACGGAGAATATTACTCCTATACAAAAACAGGACCTTGAAAAAAGATTTTGGGATTTATTTAACGGTGGTAAGATTCAATATGTTCGTTATCCGATTGGATACAATATTGAAGCAATCAGAACACTTGTTAAAAGAGCAATGGAACTTGGCTTCTATGAAGGGGTTAATTTGTCTTTAGCTTATTGTGATGATTGCGGTCATGAAGAACTTGAGATGGATGTTTGCCCTGTATGCGGAAGCAGTAATCTAACCAAAATAGACAGAATGAATGGCTATCTGTCTTATTCAAGGGTAAAAGGAGATACAAGACTTAATTCTGCTAAGATGGCAGAAATCAAGGATCGAATTTCGATGTAAATTGACATTTAATATTCGGTATGGTATAATCAATATGTTAACAAAAGAATTCATTAAGAATATCTTTGGAAGGGTGGGACTACGGTCTCGCCCTGATTTTTTGATTATCGGAGGAATGTAAAATGACAAATGAATTGACTTTTGATGAATGGATAGAAAATGCTAATAAGAAAGCTGAAGAAATAATAGAAAGAACTGAAGAAAAAGAAAATATTGACTTCAAAAAGTAATATGATATAATATAAATAGATTATATGAAGTTTAGAGAGTATGGCTAAAGCTATATTCTCTTTTTATTTAATAAGTTAAATCGAGCAGTTAAAATTCAGAAAATGAAAATTGACTGCTCTTTTTTTATAATCAATTTACTTTTTATTTAGGAGGAGAAACAAAATGGTAAAATTTAAAGAAATGAAAGTAGGACATGAGTATGTAACTAACTTGTTAGTTACGAATATAGAAGAACGAACAGCAAGAAATGGATCAATATATTGTGACATTTCATTGTCGGATGGAGAACAAACTGTAATTGCAAAGTATTTTAACAGTATTAATAGTAAAGAGTTAGCTGCAATAGGTAATGTTGCAGATTGTACTATTAACGTAAACACATTTCAAAGTAATGTGAGTTATGTTTTACAGTACTTTGAAATAAACAACAATGCAAATATAGCAGATTTCATTATAACTGCTCCGATTGAATCCAAGAAAATGTTCGATATGTGTATAAGTTTATTCAACGAAGCTGCTGAAACAGCTCCTGTTTTAGCAGAATTGGGTGAAGAGATTTATGAAAAGAATAAAGAAAAACTTTTACGGTGGTCAGCAGCTAAAAGTATGCACCATAATTGCTATGGAGGATTACTATATCACTCTTTAAGAATGGCTTTATCGGCAAAAAGAATTTGTCAAATCTATACTAAGGCTAATCGTGGTTTAGTCATTATAGGTTGTTTGCTTCACGATATAGGAAAACTAAAAGAGTTGGATACTGACATTATGGGGAATGCATCATATACAGTCAATGGCAACTTGTTCGGTCATTTAATGTTGGGAGTGCGAATGGTTGAAGATTATACAAAGGATTTAACTATAAATTCTGATGAACTGGAGCAATTACAACATATAATCGCTTCACATCATTATAACCAAGAATGGGGAGCAATCAGTCAGCCAAAAACAATCGAAGCATTTATTGTTGCAAAATTAGATGATTTTGATGCAAAAATGTATATGATTGAAAAAGGCTTAGATGAACTTGAATCGGGTGAAATATCAGAAAAACCAATTTATGATGGTATAAGATTATATAAACCTGAAAGGGGAGATAAATAATGGAATGGATAAGTATTTTTGAAAGTTTACCGGATGATTTTAAAAAGGTGCAAGTTACTTATATCACTAATAATATGAGTAATTCATATAACGATGTTATTGCTTTTTTTGACCATAAAAATGGTTGGCAAGTCGAAAATGCAGATGGTTCAGTATCGAAATTTGCATTCAATGTTATAGCTTGGAAAGCACTTGGTGATAAATACGACTTCAATTTGCATAATGAAAATAAGTTTTGCTTAGATTGCTATTATTTTATTATGCAAGTTCCTTATAAGCTAATAACATTTGAGAATGCTTATAAAATAACTGATAAGAAATGTAAAGATATTGTTTATTTGTTTATGCCTATAGATGAAAAACATATTGACATTGTTAATTCAATATATCAATTCAAAAATAAGAGCAATAAATATCCATTAAGCTATAATGATATTAATAAAGTATTTGCAATGTTCTGTGAAAATGGTAAATTAAAAGATTGTCATTCGATTTCATTCATAGAATGTGAATGTTTTGACGAAGAGACAATATTTCAGAAATAAGATTGAAAATTATGTTTAGCAGAAAAATAGTATTGACTTCAATTTCGACTATGATATAATAAAATCATAAGATATGAAGTTTATTGTGATAAGGTTATAGCTTATTACAATTTTATTTAAAGTTCAAAGAACAGACTAATACCCAAAAAAGATTTAGTCTGTTCTTTTTTTATATAGATTTTTAATTTTGTTATCTGTCAATTATGACAGTTTATATATAAACAAAATATTATTTTATGGAGAAAGCAAGATAGCTTTCTTTTTGTTTTTTTAAGGAGGAATTTAAAATGTTATTTTATGTAATCGCAATCGTATCAATTTTATTAATTGTTTTCTTTGCTGTAAGATATATGTATCTCTTAGCAACAAACAAGCAAGATACAAAAAAAGTATTATTCACAACAGTAGCAGCAATAGGAATATTATTAGTTATTTTCTGCATAAATGCACATGTGTATATAAAGAAATGCCCTGATTGTGGCTTTACATACAATGTAGCTGAAACAGATTATACATTCTGTCCGGAATGTAATTATAAGCTAAAAAATGTTTGCAATAACTGTTATGAATTGTTACCTGAAGACACAACTTTATGTCCAAACTGTGGATATGATAATACTATTAAATTAGTAAAAACGTGTAAAGGTTGCTTGAACGAATTTACATTTAAAATTGATGAAGAAACAGATTATTGTACAGATTGTCAAAGTAAATTAATACTATGCGGCAACTGCAATGAAAGAGCTATATTTATTGAAAACAAATGCTCAAATTGCGGAGCTGTAGTAACTGATTAATTTTTTGTGGAGGAATTTAAAATGAATGAAATAAGCAAGGTTGGGTAATTATTCACTAAAGATATAAGAGAGGTTATTATTATGAAAAAATTGAGAGTAAAAGTATGCTGTAGTGCATATTATGAAACTACTATGGAAGTGCCGGATAATTTGGATTTTAATGAAGCAATAACTTATGCACAAAAAAATCTTCAAAATATACCGGTACATGAATTGATTTTTGATGGCGATGAGGAAATTGATTGGTATAGTAGTAACTTTGTAGAGTAAAATCAATAAAAGTATAGTTTAAGATAGGAGAATAAAAATGTATAATATAAAATTCAAATACCGTGATAAATTGAGTAATTGGGAATGGCGAGAACAATCATGTACTGTTTCTTCTGTTGATGAATGTAAAAGAATCTATGGATTAGGTATAGATTGCGATTATAAAATTTTATCGGTTGAAAAAATAGATAATTAAGGAGAATACGATTATGAAAAAGAAAATTTTGATTACAGTTTTGACAATACTTTTTGCTATTATCTCTTGTAGCGGATGTGCATTATGGGATAATGAAGTTAATGAACTAAATGGTTCAATAACAGGTAATACATATAACGCAGGTTTTTATACCAATCAAGGTAAAAACTTTATGAATGTAAGTGGACAAAAAATCGACTTGCAATCTAATGTAATTAAAGAAAAAACATATAATAGCGATAATGGTTGGGGATATAATCAAACTTTATCAAGTGTTGTTACAGTAATTATTGATGGCAAAACAATCGAAAGTTGTGGTAGCACAATGATTTTTGCTGAAAACGGATTAAATCCTGAAGTAGACTTCAACAGCCCTGAAGTAATAAAGAGTACGTCAGACGGCAGTTTTGGGGATAATGTAATTATTGCAAGTATCGTAAATAAATACAAGAATTACTTTGGAAAATCAAGAGTAGTAGTTATCCAATCACAACTTGGCGATCCTATTTGTGCATATTCCGGTAACGAGGTTTATTGGGAAGTGTGTCAGGATTTGCCTAAAACAACAAAATTAATGATTGACGGCAAAGCTCTCTATATTCATAGGGCGAATTTTCAAATCATTGATAAAAATCTATTATAAAGAGATATAAAAATGATTTTGATAGTATAAGATAAACAATTTACAGAAAGGTCTGAGCATATGTATAATGTACTTGATGTATGTAGGTATGTTATTAATTATAGCAATGATAAAGATTATGATATTTCCAATTTAAAATTGCAAAAGCTATTGTATTTTATTCAAGCATATTTCCTGATAAATAAGAATGAAACTTGTTTTAATGAAACAATAGAAGCATGGGATTTTGGACCTGTAATACCAAAAGCATATAGTGAATACAAACAATATGGAGGTGGACATATCCCATCAATTTCATCTTATATAGAAATGGATTCAGATAATATATGGAGTGTACATAGGGATAAATATAATAACAATATCATTTCTAATGCAGATAAAAAAATGATAAATGATGTTATTAATCAATTTGCTGAATATAATGCGACTGATTTAACGTCATTATCACAAAATCAAGCACCATGGAATAATATATACGAACCATATACAAATAATGAAATAACAAAAGAATCTATAAAGGAGTATTTTAGTGACTGAAAAATTAAAATCTGTCATAGTGATATATGAAAATGATTAAAAAAGAATGTTGACTTCATTTTTTAATATGCTATAATTATATTATAGATATGAAGTCTATGGAAAGTAAATGAAATTATTTTCTATTTTTAATATAGTTTTTTTATGAGTGATTAAACCCGAATAGGGCTTAATCACTCTTTTTTTATTTTTCTACAGCTTAGGCTGTTTATATATATCTAATAAATTTTTAAGGAGGTATAATTATGAAAGTAGTTAAAATTAAATGGGACACTGACTGTAACATGAAAATATTAAAATCGTTGCCGAAAGAAATTGACATCACTGATGAATTTGATGTTAATGATTATGAAGATGAAGAACAATTATTAGATGATATATCCGATTGGCTATCTGATACTTACGGATATTGTCATTTTGGTTTTGAGATTAAATTTTAAAAGGAGAGATTATCATGAAAAAATATGAAATAACAAATAAATCTATCGAATTTGAAGGCAAAACGCTATATCGTATTAAGGCACTTCATGATTTTAATGACGTTAAAACAGGCGACCTTGGTGGTTTCGTTGAATCAGAAGATAACCTATCACACCACGGTGATTGTTGGATATACGGCAATACCAAAGTGCTTGATGATGCTTATGTTGATGGTAATGCTCGTGTCCTTGGCAATGCGGTGGTAAGTCATAGCTCTCGTATAACTGAGAATGCTGTAATATGCAAGAATGCATACATTTCCAACTCATATGTTCACGGAGCTGCCGTAATAACAGACAATGCTCGTATAGTTTGCGAATCAACAATTTGCGGCACAACTATGATATGCGGTAATACTTATATAAACGCAGGTAACATAAAATCTAACGATGAATATTTATGTATAAGTACACCGACCGAACGTGGTGAATACATTAATACAGTCGCATTCAGAGATGCTGACAACACCATTTGGATAAGCACTAACTATGAAGAATACGGTTATGAACTATACACATTCGATGAACATGCACGATACCATACAACACGCAGAGACATAGCCGTAGTAAATGCTGTAAAATCATATTTTGAGGCATTTGATAGTTCTGAAATATAACAATCTAAAACGCATAAGGGTATCTATCAAATACAGAAATAAATTTATAGATGAAAAATTTTATTTGAGAAATAAAGGAGAGATAATTATGAAAAAATATGAAATAACAAACGAATCTATCGAATTTGAGGGCAAAACACTATATCGTATTAAAGCCATGTCTGATTTTGACGATGTTAAAGCAGGCGAGTTCGGCGGTTTTATCGAATGTGAAGATAACTTGTCAAATTGCGATAAATGTTGGATTTACGATGATGCCAAAGTTTTTTGCGATGCTGTTGTAAGGGATAATGCCAAAGTTCGTAATAACGCTGTTCTATGCGACAAAGCGATGGCAATTGAAAATGCAGAAGTAAGCGGAAACGCACGTTTAAACGGTAATTCTTATGCTCGCCAACACAGCACTGTCACAGATAATGCAAGACTAACAATGAACGCTCAAGCATGGGGATATGCAACCATAAACGATGACGCATTTTTACAAAAAGACGCACATATAGACACCTATAGTAACTGGATTACTATACCTTTGTATAAAGAATCAGAAATTATAGTTACGGCATATAAAACAAGCGGCAATATGTATAATGTAACTTTCAGCAATAGTCCTCATAGCTTTTCACTTGAAGAATTAGAGAGAAAAGTCGAAGTGTGCAAAACCGAAGAAGAAAAGAAACACATCGAACGTGTCGTAAAAGAAATTAAAGAATTTTTCGATATAGAAACCGAATAAAGAAAATATTAAATCAGATTCTTTTGGTTTTGAGATTAAATTTTAAAAGGAGAGATAATTATGAAAATTTTTGATATGAATAACCTATGGGTAATCCGAATGATAGATGAAAACTTTTCGTTTTTTGTTATTGGTTTTGACAAAACGGAAGCTATTGAAAAAGCAAATTCATACATTGAGGATACCTCATTAACAGGTAAATACAAAGTTGAACAAGCAGATGAAAACACAGCAGTTGATTGTGATTATATCGTTTGCTAATATATTCAGAAAAGGAGTTGTTATTTATGAAAATAGAATTAACAGTAGAAGAAATTAAGAGAATCTGTGTAGCATTGGATTGTTTCGGAGACAAAAGAGCAGAAATTCAAGGTGATGCATACGGAATTCAGTATTGGCGTATCAGAGATAAATTAAAAAAATATATAGAAGTTAAGTAATTTAATTTGTGATATTGAGGTTAATTCAATGAAAAAATATAAGATGACAGATGAAATAATTCTTGTGAATGGAATAATTCTTCACAGAATTATTTCACTAAAAAAATTTGGTATAATACCTAAAGGCAGAAAGGGTGGGTTCATAGAAAAAGAATCGAACCTTAGCCAAACAGGCACTGCGTGGGTTGCGAATGATGCAAAAATTTATGGTAATGCATTGGTATCTGAAAATGCTTGTGTCGCCGGAGATGCTGCTGTTTATGATAACGCAAAAATTTATGGTAATGCAAAATTATCAGAGTATGCTTGTGTTGCCGGAAATGCTGAAGTGTTTAATAATGCAAAAATTAAAGGCTATGCTGTAATTGATGGTATGGCTCATATTTATGAAAACGCTAAAGTATGTTACTATTCGCATATTTGCGGTGATGCTAAGATACACGGTGAAAGAGAGGTAAGAATGAGGTATAGAATTATTGATAGTGGTGATTTTTGTTGAAACAAGAAAAATATCCAAGTGATTTTAATAAATACGTCTTTACAAACCAAGAAGATACCGAAAAAACGGCAAAAAAATTAAAAGAGCATGGTTATGGATTTTGCAACCAATTTAACTCTTAAATTTTTTTAATATAAAAGGAGTAATTGAAATGAAATATACATTAACTGATACCGGCAAAGAGAAAATCGTTATATTTGTAAAAAAATGTTCCGATAAATTTCCTAACGTAGATAGTATTTTAAAACTTATAAATTCAGACGAAAAAGTTGATATTAAAGGGATGCATTGCATCTGTAATGGGCTTACTCTAAATTACAATGAGAATTTATCTTGTAAATTACAGTACGGCGTTGACTATGTTAAAAGAGGTCAGATAGCTATTTCTTATTCAAACGGCGATTTTGAAACACCAATATCCATTCCAAACGGTAAAGAACCATATGAATTTATGGTTGATTTAGCTCTTGAAGCAATGAGAGCAGTTATAATTGAGAGTGGATACGAAGTCGGGCGTACAAGTCTTTTTTGGAATGAAGAAGAAAATAAATTGATTCTCGATACTGAGTTTAATGATACTTGTACATATAAATATTATGAATAAGGATAATATGAAAGGAGCATATAATTATGAGTTACAGATGTACGATAAGTTTTAAAATCATTGAACCGGCAGACCTATATTTGTTTTTATTGCAATATAAACAAGAATGTCGCAAAAATTATGCGAATATAGCTGAAGAAAATTGCCTATGCAGTCCGGTTTGGCGAGAAAATCAAGATACAAGTTTTATAGACTTGAAAACACTTGAAAATGCAGAAGAACTTGAAAGAAAGACGGAAATTTGGGCTAAAAATCACGTATTCAAATATCGTTGGTTCTACTTTGCAGACAAAAAACTATTAGGTATATATGCTGTACCTACATCAGTATATCATTTATTTGATAGTACATTACAATTTCAGAATTCTTGTGATCAAGATTATGATTATGATTATTGGAATGATATTCCGCTTTTCAAAAGTATCGCTGATAAGTATAGATATATGTCAAATGACGAGATGATAAAAGAATATGAAAAGCGAAGAAATGAAAAATGGGTATCTGAAGATAGTGTATCCGAATATTATATCAAAACCTTTATATATGATGATATTTGGGATATGATAGAAAATACGCTTTATAATGACAAAGAAATATTACACATTTCATTGTTAGGAGAATATGATTATTTCATAACAGAAAAATTCTTTAAAGAAACAGTTAAAGCAGTAAATGAATATTTATTAATATAAAAAAATATGCGTTGACTTTGTTCTATGATATGCTATAATATAATTATAGATATGAAGTTTACGAAAATAGCATTAGCTGTTTTCTACATAAATAATTTAGTTTTTAAAGAGTGATTTAACCTATTTATAGATTAATCACTCTTTTTTTATTTTCTATTTTACAGTATGAACTGTTTATATAAATTAAACAATGCAATTTTAAAAGGAGGAATTCTAATGGAAACAATAAAATGCCGAATAATTAAGGTAGATGATAATATTTGTAGAATTACTATAAGCGATTGTAGGAGTATATATAGGAATATTTCTGAAGGAGCTTGTATTTGTTCTATGGATGTTATGCTTGATCAAATAGAACATATTACAAATGAAATAAAAAAACTCGGTGGAAGAGCAGTATTTGTTTACGATTAAATAAACAAGGAAGGAGGAGAAAGATTATGGTGATTTTAACAAATAAGCAATATAAATCTTTTAAAAAAGGAGATTTTGATTTTGACAAAAATGATGTTCTGGATAATTTATATGCTTTATTCGCTTATGGAGACGGATTAGAGCATTATGAACCTTGTGTCAAAAGTGTGCTAAGAATAAAACATAGTAAAAATGCTATAAGAATTAAATGCACAAATGGTAAATCCATTTATTTAAAAGTTGAAATAGAGTAATTTAATATGAATATATAAATTTTTAATGGAGGATTTAAAGATGAAATATATTACTTATCTTGATTATAAAAAGATTTTACAAATAGCAGAAAAAGAACAAAATAATATACCGGAAAGGTATTGTCGCAAACGAGAAGAAATACTGCATAATACAATTATACATCTCATAAACAAAGCAACAAGTAGAAAACCCGGTAAGGCAAGATTTCTGTTATTAAAACGTGTATTTAATCAAGGTACACCGAAATGGTCACACTGCATTGATAAAACATCTTTGGTTTTCGTAAAAAACATTAATGAAACCAAGTGTAAAATCAATGGTCATAATAAAGAAAATGTAATAGCAATCGTAAAATAAAAGGAGTTGAATTATAATGACTAATGAATTTGCAGAAATAGTAAATCGTTTAGCAAGAGCAAAAAATTTTAAAGATGGTTCATTTTGCTTGATTACATCTGATCCTGATTCAGATAAAGTTGTTGTTGAAGTAAAAGGTGAACACAAAGATATTATTCAAGGTGTTGGAAGCACTTTAAGACACATTTTATCACAAGTTAATGATAAGGATGCTGAAATAATCAAAGTATTCATTACTGATATTATTACCGAAGATGAAAAATCACGTTTCAAGTCAAATTAATGGAGCAAAAGGGAGGAATATATTATGACAACGATTGATAGTAAGAAAATATTTGTAATTAACGGTAGTGGTGGAGTAGGCAAAGATACATTCGTACAATTTGTTAGTGAATTTTATTGCCGTTTAACAAATAAACAAGTCATTAATTATTCATCAGTAGATGAAATAAAAAAAATTGCAAAAGACATAGGTTGGACAGGTTCAAAAACAGAAAGAGACAGAAAATTTTTATGTGATTTAAAATTGATTGTTTCTGAATATAATGATTTACCATTTGCAGCTATGAGAGGAAAAGTTGATGCCTTTAAAAGTTCGACTGATGAAGATATACTCTTTTTACATATTCGAGAACCGGAGGAAATAAAAAGAGCAGTACAAGAATTTAATGCAATAACAATCCTTGTTAAACGTGATAATATACCACATATTACGTCAAATTTGGCTGATGACAGAGTTTTTAATTATGATTATGATATAGTTATTGACAATAATGGTACAGAAGCCGATTTAAAAGAAGTTGCAAATATATTTGTTACCGATGTTTTACAAAATAAAATAAGGATAAGATATATTGCTAAGGTTAGAGTTTTGAATTGAAATTTTAGATTGGAGTGGTTATATATGAAAGTAGAAACAAAAGCAATAATACAGGAAGTTCCGGTATATATAGCAGATGACGGAACAGAATTTAATACAGAAGCAGAGTGTAGAGATTACGAGGTAAAGAACGAGATGAAACCAAAAATCGAAAAGGCAGAAAAATTGCGTATCATAAAATTAGACAATGTAATGCCTTTAATTGATGAAGAACTAAACGAGGACCATACCTATATATGGTATAAGTTGACAAACGAAGATGATTTCAGAATTGTTAATGAGGCATATATAGGTAGTAGTTGGGATTTTACTGAGCCTTTAAAATATCCTTCAATAATGTGCGTAGAATCATATATGGAGGAATATTATGGAGAAGCCTATAGTTATCTTTTATCCGAATGTAAACAAGCAGCGGAAAAGTTTTGGAAACAGATGGGATATAAAGTGACGATTGAGAAGGAGGATTAATATTATGAACACAGACAAATTAGAACAATATCTTGACGAATTATCGGACGGAACGGATTTTTCATTTGGAATATCAGAAGTAACAGATGAAACGATTGAGTTGTATATGCAAGGTGATAATCCTTGTTGTGAGGATTGGCGTAATGAAATTATAATAGATAATCCAACGACAAAAAAAGAATTAACTAAAATTTTGGCTAATGAGATATGGACACTCTATGAGGTTTTTGATGTAGAAGAAGAAACACATCTTATGTTGGAGGCAAAGAGAAATGGGTTTTCGGGAGTGCCTGATGTGGTTGCCCTTGTACATAATGAAGAATATAAAGAGAACGCATTAAAAAAAATTGCTGAAAAGTTACAAAATTTGTACAATAATTTAGACAAAGAGGAAACAGACACAATGAATAAACAGCAATTTTTTGAGTATATTCAAGAAAATTTCAACATTGACGGTGCAAGTCAAAGATTAATTTGGAATATCCTTAGTTACATAGAAGCAAATTATCCTGAAGAAAATGAACAGTATAATGCGTTGGTTTCATTACTTGATGGTACTATTGGATTGGAAGATAGAGAATTGAAAAAAGTGTATATGTAGATTGGAGTGATTTAATGAAAACTATATGGATTGCAGTATACAAAGATACAATAAGTCGCAAAAATATTGCCGATAATAATATTTCTTATGTTAAAGTAACAAGAGATTTTGCAAAAAATTATTGGGAAGAAAGGCAGTCGGAATATTACACCACATTTGACGAATTTTTGGACAACTATACTTGCGATGACACGGTGGATTTTTACAAATATGCGAAAGAACACGATGCAATTATTGAAATTAAAAATATATGATTTGAAAGGCGAGATAAATTATTATGAAGCGTGATTTAGTAGATGAATTATATAAAACGGCGTATAAACGATATAGAGAAAAATATCCAAACAAAGATTTTGCATCTATTCCAAATTTTTTAGATTCACTTTGGTTTAGTATTGAAGGTGAACTTAATAGAAATGGATATAATGCTGCAAAGAAATATGTCGAAGAAGCAGAGTTAATTGTATTAAAGTAAATGAAACGATAATTTGATTAAGGAGGAAAAATATGTTAGCATTTGATTTAGCGGAGAAAAACAAAAAATTAGCCGCTATTCAGTATATAAAACTATTAGGACTAAAAAATCCTGAAAATGTATTGCGTGAAGGTATCTATTATTCTCATATAAATGCAAGAGGCAAAAAACGATTATTGCTTCCTTGTATATCTTTTTCTGAATATGAGAAAAAGAATAAGGAATATATTAATACCAGAATGCAAAAATGTCTTGGTTATTATGTATTAGAAATAATTGAGTGAACTACCACATATCTTTATGGTAGTTTCAGAAGATACAACTATTAAATTTTAATGAAACAAGAGTTTTTTTAGATAAGGAGAAGATTATGAAAGTAAATTTTGATATTACTAAAATTGTGTTTACACCATCCTGCGATAATTATGATTTTACATTAGGTATTACGAGAGATTATAAAGGTAATAAATGCTATTTAGGAATAGATATTCCATGCAAAGACGATGCAGAATGGAGATTTTGGTTGTTATATGAAGATGATAATGATGCTTGGAATATTTCTAATGAAGATAAAGAGTACGTTAAGCAGAAAGCAATAAAGCATTGTTTATCTAATGGATATTCATACAATGGAAAATATTTTGAAAAGAGATAATGAAACGATGATTTACTGTGGAAAGCGAGGAATATTATGGATAAATTAGAACAGGCAATGCAAAGTGAAGAGTTTTGGGTTGAGCTTGCAGATACATCATTTGGTAAGGTCATACTTCATGGTAAAAATACGAACAGTATTGGATACAATGAGTATTATGAGGTATCAAGCGAGATTAATACGGACGGAGATTTTGCTATTACTTTCTTTAAAACTTATGAAAAAATGAAGAAATGGTTTGATGACTGGCAGGGTGAAGGATTTTACAATTACCTTGTTAAATTATATGAAAAGCAATTAAACCAATGAAACGGAAATTTCAAAGAGGTACTAAGAAGATACTTGCTGTAGTGAGTATCTTCTTTTTTGTGTTGAGAATATGTTATTGAGGACGGTGAAGTTTATGTGTTATAAGATTAAAACTCAAAAGAGATTGGAGGCAAAGGTGAACTACTCGGCAACAAGTTGCCGAGCTTCCTATTTCAACCACAACGGCTATTATCACATCTATAAAAGAATGTTCAGAGGGAAATTTTGATGATAAGATTATGATTGTCATTCAACAACAATTCACAGGATTAATGTAATGATATATTTAGCCGTTGACTATTCAACATAAATATGGTAAAATAAAGGAAAGATTAAGAGGCGATTAAAATGAAAAAATACAGAAATGAACCTCTATCAATAGAGGTGGCAAAATATGAAAGAGAGTTTACTGAAAGCGGTAAGGCTCTTATAAAAGAAATCACATCAAAAACACCTTACACCGAAGCTCCAAGATGTCCCAATCCGAATGGAACACTTTGTTTTGGTATGCCGGCAATAGATAATGACGGTACATCATATTGGATTGAGGTCACAGGTTGGGAAGAACCAGTAGTTGGATATAGATGTGAAAATGGAGAAGGATGCTTTGCAGTAGAGGACTTTAGAGCCAATAATGTAGAAGATTTTATTAATGATAAAATTGAATTTACATTTAATTAAAAAATTGGAGGACATAAAATGAGTTGGACAAATAAATTTGAAGGCAAAACTAATGATGAATTGGCAAAGTTATATTCACAATTTCTTAAAGCAGAGAAATCAGGAAATTTTGAAAGAGATACTGAACTTGGGAAAATTAAAGCAAAATATGAAGCGGAATTCGCCTCACGAGCTATGTTTGTATTACAGGTAGAATTGACACATGTAATATCGGACAGGTGGTATAATGAAAAATTAAAAAATAACACAATAAATTAGGAGTGATATTTATATGGAGAATATGAAGAAATATGTAGTAATCTGCTATGCAGTACATGAGGAGAAAATTGAAAGATATAAAACATTCGATAATAAAAAAGATGCGTACATATTTGTAAAAGAAGATTCACAAAATTTATATAAACAAAAAAGCCACAATTCAGATGATGATTGGAATGCAAAGATTGATTTTACATGTGGGGATGATGGTATAGCTTATTTGTCAGTGGATGACAAAGAATATATATGGACTTGGGAAGTCATTGAAATAAATTAAAAAGTGATATAATGAGGTTGCCTATACAATTTATATATACTAAAAATGGCGTAAAAAAAGATTCTATTGCCGAAAATGAACGTATGAATTATATAGATCAATTGAATCGTGATTTATTGAAAAATAACTTAAAAACAATTAAATGTTAGTTTTATTAAAATGATAGGTAATATATTATGGAAGAAAAAATTGCACCATTAATTTTAACTCAAAAAGTCAATAAGAAATATCCGAATGCTTGGAAACAAGTAGAAGATATGAGAAAAATGAACGGCAAAGAAGTGAATTGGGATGCTCGTTGCTATATACCGATAGGGGTAGGGATTGCTATTGCAAGTGGCGGAAATGACAATATTAATTTGAGCATAATATCAGAAGCCAATATAATTGTTGCAACTGCTACATGGAGATTGTATAAACAAATCTTCAGCTTTGATAAAGATATGGAAGATGTTCTTACTGAACAAGGAAGTGAAGATTTAATTATACCAATCGAAGTTTTAAGTAATCTTCCATATCCCTGTATTTACATAGCAGTAAACGATGATGAGTACAATGGATTCTTCGTCTACTTTGAATCAGATACTAACAACGGAGAATTGGAATTGCGATTTTTGTTTATAAATAATGACTATTCAGTTATGCCTATTTCTTTACATCTTATAGAAAATGGTACAATCAAAGATGGAATTGACCGAATGTTACAAGAAGTAGAAAAGAATTCATCAAAGAATTTTGTCGATAAAGATTATATTGATTTTGTAACAAACTTAATAACATCAAAATTGCAACTTGTGTTATATATCTGTGCACAGAACAGCGAAATTACTGAAGATGAACGACAAAAATACATAACTCGTAAGCCCCAAAAAAAAGAATACATAAAAGATAAATATAGAGAAATTCAAAAATGGAATTGTGGCACTCAAACCGGAAATATTATTCGCCAAATAAAACAAAAGAAGGTTAAATCTCATATTATTTATAATAATTCGGGAGTGGAAGCACATGGTTCTCCGAAACGCCCACATACACGGCGTGGACATTGGCATCATTACTGGAAAGGAGAGAGGGGTTCAAGTCATAGAAAATTAATTTTAAAATGGCTTGCACCAATATTCATAAAAGGATATGATGTAAACGATAATGTTGTAACTACAAATGTATTCTTAAAAGAAAATGGAAAGGTGTGAAATAATAATGTATACAGTAGAAAATTTAGAGGCGATGGGTAGTGTATACGCCCAATTAACTCAGCTAAAAGGATTTAACGATCCATTTCAAGGACAATGTGATATGTTTCCTATGAGAAGTATCACAACAATGATTAAACGAACTATGCCTTATATATCCGATGAATTAAATCAGGAAATTGGTAATCTAATGGATATGTTGGACGTTGATGAAATGGACGAACTTATAAATAAACCAGTTTCAATGGAACTACGAATGAACTTTTGGAAAGGATATAATAAGAAAGTTTGATTGTTTGGCAAACGCATATGATATTTTTCCGAGTACAAAAGATAGAGAATGTGAAGATAATACTAAAATTATTGACTTTTTACAGAGTGTAGAATACGATTCCTCATAGGAAAGACATTATATAGGACGACATTTATATGTATAATGAAATGTAGATTTTATACGGAATTTAAAAATAAATTTTGTTTATTGACTTTAATTTATGATATGTTATAATTATATTATAAATATGAAGTTTCAGAAAATAGATTAACTATTTTCATTGATATTAATATAGTTTTTTTAGAGTAATTAAACCTTAATTGGGCTTAATTACTCTTTTTTTATTTCTATTTTACCGCTTTTGCGGATTATATATATTATTAAAAATTTTAAGGAGGAATTTAAAATGAAAGGTTATAAAGTATTTAATTCAGATTGGACATGCAGAGGTTATCAATATGAAATTGGAAAGACTTATGAGATAGCAGAAAGTCCAAAGTGCTGTAAGGTGGGTTTTCATTTTTGTGAAAAATTAGTAGATTGCTTTAATTATTATTCATTTGATCCAAACAATAAGGTGGCTGAAATTGAGGCAATAGGAGAAATTCATTTTGATGATACCAACTCTAAGTGTTGCACAAATAAGATAGTTATCTTAAAAGAATTGAAGTGGAGCGAAGTGTTGGATATGTGCAATACTGGAAAAGGAAATTCCGGAAAGTGTAACAGTGGAACTTATAATTCCGGTTATCATAACAGCGGAAATTATAACACAGGAGATTATAACACCGGAAATTGTAACAATGGAGATTATAATTCCGGTTGTCATAATAGTGGAGATTATAATAGCGGAAATTATAATTCTGGAGATTATAACAGTGGAAATTATAACAGTGGAATTTGTAATACAAATTCACCTAAAGTGAGAATGTTTAATCATGAAACAGAATTTGATTTTAATGATAAGTCAATAGTTAGATTTAACGAGATTTTATTGGATTGCCCTCAATCATATGAATATTCGGATTTTATTTCCAAAAACAAAATGAGTGAGGAAGAAATTATGGAACACCCTGAATGTGAAACTATTGGCGGATATATCAAAACAATAATAGTTGAAGCTGACAAGCAAAAATGGTGGGATGAAGATGTTAGCGATGATGATAAAGAATTTATTAAGTCGTTACCATATTTTGATGCTGATATATTTTATGAATGTGTTGGCGTGAGAGTTTAATTATAAGGAGGAAAATATTATGTCACATTTTATTACATTAGTATTTACAAAAGAAAATGGAAGAACAGTTGAGGAATTGCTTGCTCCATATGATGAAAATATTGTGTATGCTCCATATGTACTGTATACACGAGAACAAGCAATAGCAAAAATAAGAAAAGAAATAGAAGATTACAAGAATGGACCTTATACGGAATATGTATCAAGCCCAAAAAAGTATGAGGAAAGTCACCCCAATGCAGAACATATTAATTATTTAAAAAATAAATTCCCCAAAAAATTAGAATGGACTGATGACGAATGTTATGAGGACATGAAAGGGCGTTTTGATGAAGATATGATTAAACTCAATGGAGATTTATTATCTACTTATAACCCTAATTCAAAATGGGACTGGTATACTATCGGAGGAAGATGGAATAATTATCTTAAAACATTGTCCGGCGAAACTACAAATGAAGATTATGCATCCGAAATTGATTGGAAAGATATAATACCTTTTGCCTTTGTTACTCCTATTGGAGAATGGCACGAAAGAGGTGAAATGGGTTGGTGGGCTTGTGTTTCCAATGGGAAAAATATAGAAGATTGGAAATCAGAGTTTAAAGAATTTCTTGACAATTTAGATGAAGATACTATTGTAACAGTAGTTGATTGCCATATTTAAGTTTGGAGGTAATAGCTATGAAAATAACAAATATTTTAGATTTGATCTTAGAAGATAAAAGAAAGGTGAATTGTTATGACAAAAGAAATGATACGGCTATTAAATCAACTTGCAGATTTGGCAGATGAAGCAAGTGAAACAATATTTGATGACGGTAAAAAGAATGGAACAGGCGGAATATTAAAGCTATGTGATAAGCTGACAATGAAGATTGACAAGTATTTAGGTAATTGATTAAAAAAATAATATATTGACTTCAATTTATGACATGATATAATTATATTATAAATATGAAGTTTATGGAAATATCTTAATGTTTTCTTTAATAATTATATAGTTTTTTTAGAGTAATCGAATCCTATTTAGGTTTGATTACTCTTTTTTTATTTTCTTTTTTACAGTATGAACTGTTTACATAAATTAAACAATGTAATTTTCAAAGGAGGAATTTGTATGAGTGAATTAATAAAATTAAATAAAGTGTTTGAAGTCAAAAAAGGAAACAAAATCTCAAAATGGAAAGTAATAAAACATCCTTATTTTGATGATTTAACTTTGGTAAAAAACTACTGTGGTTTATATGGAGAAATGACAAACGGAATTTCAAAAGAAGATTACAAACATATTAATGGAAAAACAACTTTAGCTACTGCTTATAATGATGCGTTTAAGTTAAGCTAATAAAATAATAATTTAAAGGAGAAATAAATATAATGTTGAATAATGTAATGAATATAGTTGAAAACGAACAATCAAGTGAATTTTATCCAACTCCGGCGAGTTTGGTTGAAAAAATGATTAGTGGAATACATTGGGAAAGTGTAAAAACTATTTTAGAGCCGTCAGCAGGCAAGGGAGATATTTTAAGAGAAGTTGCAAAAAATGAAGAATATAAACAATTTGATGTTGATTGTATTGAAATTGATTCTAATTTGCGACAGGTACTTAAATATAATTTTGGAGATAGAAAATTAGAATTACAAAATGAAATAGAGAATATAACAAGCAAATACAACTATTGTAATCCTAATTTATTGCGATATTATAATAACACAACAAAACAATATGAGGATTTACCTTGTAAAGATGTTGAGAAGTTAGAGAAAATAAAAATGGAAAAAGAAACATTTTTCTCAAACGGAATACATATTATTCACGATGATTTTCTCACATATAAACCGTATAAGCGTTACGATCTTATTCTCATGAATCCACCATTTTCTAACGGTGATAAGCATCTATTGAAAGCTCTGCAAATGCAAGAGAAAGGCGGTAATATCGTTTGCTTACTTAATGCCGAAACGCTTCGCAATCCATATACAGAAAGCAGAAAAGAGTTAATTAGACAACTTGATAAATATGATGCAGATATTGAATATATAGAAAATGCTTTTATATCGTCAGAACGCAAAACAGGCGTTGAAATTGCACTTATAAAAATCGCAATAGAAAATGTACAGGAGAAAAGCGACATATATGAGAAAATGGCTAAAGCTGAAAATGTAGATGATGTATTTGAAGATAGCACATATCTTGATGTTACTGATTACATAAAATCAATGATTGTACATTTTAATGTTGAGGTAAAAGCCGGTCTTGAATTAATCAGACAGTATAGAGCATTAAAACCATATATAACATGTAGCTTCAGTGATAATCCGTATGAAAAAGGTGGTATTTTACGATTGATAAATAAAAATGGCAATTCTTATGATCAGATTTCAGTAAATGAATATCTGAAAGATACACGCCTTAAATATTGGAGAAAACTGTTTTCAAATCGGAAATTTACAGAAAAGCTAACGAGTAAATTACAAGATGAATGGCGTGAAAAAGTCGGAACACTATCAGATTATGACTTTACTGAATTTAATATACAGACTGTTATTGTGGAGATGAATTCACAAGTAAAACAGGGTATAGAAGATGAAATAATAGCCATGTTTGACCGTTTGACTGCCGAACATTCTTATTATCCTGAATTCTCTAAAAACAGACATTATTATAACGGTTGGAAAACCAATAAAGCACATAAAATAGGCAACAAGGTAATAATACCTTGTTATGATGTATTTAGTAGTTGGAGTAGTGAGCCACGATCATATCAAGCACGAGAAGTATTAGAGGATATTGAACGCATATTTAATTTTCTTGATGGTGGAATGACAAGAGAATTAAATTCTTGGAATTTCATAGATTATAACTTCAAAAATGGTGTCACAAAAAATATTGAATGTAAGTATTTTAAAGCAACATTTTATAAAAAAGGTACAGTACATTTAGTATTTACTTGTCCTGAACTTATTGATCGCTTTAATATTTATGCGGCACAGCAAAAGCAGTGGTTACCGCCGAGTTATGGCAGAAAAACATATAAAGATATGTCAAGTGAAGAAAAAGCTGTTATAGATAGTTTTCAAGGTGAAAAGGAATACAACAAAATTATGAATAATTCAGATTATTACCTTGCACCTGTTACCAATAATCAAATTCTAAGATTGGAATGATTTTGTTCAATGAAAGCAAATCAAATAAATAAGAGCAATAAATATATTGTTGACTTCATTTTATATCAATGTTATAATTAAAATATAAGATATGAAGTTATCAAGAAAATAATAGAAATTGTTTTCTTTTTTGATTAATATAGTTTTTTTAGAGTGATTAACACCTTTAATAGATTTTAATCACTCTTTTTTTATTTTTGTTACAGCTATTAAGCTGTTTATATATATTAAAACAAATACAAATGGAGGAAGATTAATATGAGTTGGGATAATCTACTTAAAGAAAAAGAGTGGGTACAAGTTACCTATATAAAAGCAAATAAGGTATATTGTGATGTATTTGCTATGAGGGTTGATAATTGTTGGTATACAAAGGACGCTGACGGTGGTATCGTCCCATTTGATTACAAAGTAATTGCTTGGCAATATCCTTGCGGTCCTTATAGTAGTCTACAAGAGTACGAGGACAACCGTTTTGAAATAAACGTGTGGTATTTTGAGAACTTCATCAAAAAAGAAGAACTTGATGAGGGTAATGATGTTCGCTATTTTCTTGATTGTAACTATGATGATGAAGTATATATTATTAAACCTTCAATGGAAAAGCACATCGAAGTTTTAAATGAGTTGTATCTCTACAAGAATAGTGGCAGTGTATTAACGACAGATACTAAAACACCTCTTAAAAATGAGGACGTTGGCTCTTTATTTGTTATGATTTGTGAAATGGGTACGTTAAAAGATTGCGAATATATACAGATAAAAAGCTATGATAAGGCGGTACAAGAGATTACAGACAGGTTAAACGGTTACAAGGATATACTTGGTAAATAACATATCTATATCATAGACAAGTTATTTGATTAAGGAGGTTGAATAAAATGGAAGTTAAAATTTACTACAATGATTATGATAAGCTAAGAACAACAGAATACAAGCAACAAAAAAATTCTCTAAAAACAGACATTATTATAACGGTTGGAAAACCAATAAAGCACATAA